>ENA-ORRT01000130-ORRT01000130.1-human-gut-metagenome-genome-assembly--contig:-NODE-130-length-94980-cov-55.6483_pt1 | contig 94980 bp, 72 predicted proteins | sample MGYA00242181_ERZ509146 | MGnify/ENA primary metagenome ERZ509146 (study PRJEB26280, sample SAMEA2338624) | human gut metagenome | biome: human gut; feature: human-associated habitat; material: faeces...
GCGTAAAGGTGTGACCAAGGAACAGGCTATGCGTGTGAAGCAGCTCTATGAGCAGGAGAATAATATGAGTGTTTCTCATGCTATTGGTACGGAATTGAATGCGTCTCGGCTTCGTGAAGAAACGAAAGAAAATACGTCTGATATGCTTGAGGACCATCCCGATAGGGAAGAACTTGCCCGTGGTAACCAGGTTTTCGGGAGAAACATTTTCAATACCCGCAATCTGACTTTTGAACCTAGCGTTAATCTTGCCACCCCTTTGAATTACCGCCTCGGTCCGGGTGATGAGGTGATAATTGACATTTGGGGAGCTAGTCAGAACACTATCCGCCAGCGCATATCTCCCGATGGTAGTATTAACATTCAGAAGGTGGGGCCTGTTAATCTGAACGGACTAACTATTTCCGAAGCTAACAGTTATCTGAAGAAAACTTTGGATAAAATCTATAATGGTCTTAATAATGCTGATGAACCGACTTCTGATATTCGCCTTACTTTGGGTAATATCCGTACGATTCAAATCAATGTAATGGGTGAGGTGATTCAGCCGGGTACCTATTCCTTGTCTTCTTTTTCCACAGTTTTTCATGCCCTTTACCGTGCAGGCGGAGTGAGTGATATCGGAAGCCTTCGGAATGTCCGGTTGGTTCGTAACGGCCGCAGTCTGGCCACAGTTGACGTTTACCAGTTTATAATGAAAGGTGATATTCAAGATGATATCCGCCTTGAGGAAGGCGATGTTATCATTGTTCCTGCCTATGAAGTTTTGGTCAAGATTGAGGGTAAAGTAAAACGTCCGATGCGCTTCGAGATGAAGAAGGACGAAAGTCTTACTACCTTGATAAAATATGCTGGTGGTTTCGATGCCGATGCTTATACCCGTTCGGTTCGCGTTGTGCGTCAGAACGGTGAGGAATATGAAGTGAACACTGTTAAGGAAATGGACTATAGCATCTACAAAATGCGCAATGGTGATGTTATAACGGCAGAAGCCATTCTCAATCGCTTCACGAACAAACTCGAAATTCGCGGTGCAGTCTCTCGTCCGGGCATCTATCAGCTTAGCGGCACGCTCAATACAGTGCGAGAGTTGGTAAATGAAGCTCAAGGGCTGACCGGTGACGCTTTCTTGAACCGTGCTGTTCTTTACCGGCAGCGCGAAGACCTTACCAGCGAGGTTATTCCGATGGATATCAAAGCTATCATGTCTGGAACTTCTCCCAATATTATCCTGATGAAGAATGATATTCTTTATATTCCAAGCATTCACGATCTTGAAGATAGGGGGAATGTCGTCATTCATGGAGAAGTTACGAAGCCGGGTTCCTATCCCTATGCCGATAATATGACCCTTGAGGATCTTGTCATTCAGTCGGGTGGGTTGCGCGAGGCCGCTTCGGTTGCTCGTGTGGATGTTTCCCGCCGGATAAAGAATCCCTATGGTGTTGCAGATAGTGATACGATTGGAGAGATATATACATTTTCCCTGAAAGAGGGGTTTGTTGTGGATGGGAGACCGGGATTTGTACTACAACCTTATGATGAGGTTTATGTACGTCGTAGTCCCGGCTATCATGCTCAACAGAATGTTCAGATAGAGGGCGAGATTCTTTTTGGTGGATCATATGCTCTGACTACTCGTGAAGAACGTCTGTCCGATTTAATCCGCAAGGCAGGGGGCGGTACCCGTTACGCTTATCTTCGAGGGGCGAAGCTTACTCGCGTGGCGAATGCGAGTGAAAAGAAACGTATGTCTGATGTTGTCCGTCTGATGAGTCGCCAGCTGGGCGAGGCAATGATGGATTCCTTAGGCATTCAGGTTGACAGTGTGTTTACTGTAGGTATCAACTTGGAGAAGGCATTATTGCAGCCTGGCAGTACTGCCGATATTGTGCTGCGTGAGGGTGATGTGGTTTCCATCCCTAAAAAAAGCAATACGGTTACTATCAATGGTGCTGTCATGGTTCCCAACCGTGTTTCTTATATGAAAGGTAAAAATGTTGATTATTACTTGAACCAGGCCGGCGGTTATTCTGATAATGCCAAGAAGAGCAAGAAGTTTATTGTCTACATGAACGGGCAGGTAACCAAGGTGAAGGGTAGTGGCAAAAAGCAGCTTGAACCCGGTTGTGAGATTATTGTCCCTTCGAAAGAGAAAAAGAGGAATAATTTGGGAAATATTCTGGGGTATGCCACCTCTTTCAGTTCGTTGGGTATGATGATTGCTTCCCTTGCTAATTTGATAAAGAAATAATAAACCTCGTTGATATGCCAGAACAAAACGTAACTCCTGATATGGTTCGGATAGATGGGAAAGAAGAAGTGGAAATAGATTTGCTTGCTATTCTCCGTCGTGTGTTTTCCCATCGCAGGACTTTATATAAAGCCGCCGCTATCGGTGCCGTTATCGGTATTGTTGTCGGTGCCAGTATTCCTAAGAAATATACGGTGAAGGTGACTCTTTCTCCGGAGATGAATGGTTCTAAGGGTGCCGGCTTGTCGGGATTGGCTGCCTCTTTTTTAGGTGGGGGGGCTATGGGAGGTGACGGTTCTGACGCCCTCAATGTTTCTTTGGCTTCGGATATCGTTTCTTCCACTCCATTTCTCTTGGAACTGTTGTCAATGAGCGTACCTTGCACGAACTCTGACAATGTAATGGACCTGAATACTTATCTTGACACTCAGTCTTCTCCGTGGTGGAGCTATGTGACAGGATTTCCCGGCATGGTGATTGGCAGTGTGAAGTCGTTGTTTACTGACAGGCAGGAGACTATTCCGGCAAGGGGAGAACAAGGTAATATTATAGAATTGACAAAAGAGGAAAGTGATAAAATAAACATTTTGCGGAATAGTGTGCTTGCAACAATTGACAAGAAATCAGCTATAACTTCCGTATCTGTAACTTTCCAGAATCCTAAGGTTACTGCTGTTGTTGCCGATTCAGTAGTTCAGAGACTGCAGAAACATATCACGGCATATCGTACTTCGAAAGCACAAGAGGATTGTGTTTATCTGGAAGGATTGTTTGAAGACCGCAAGCGGGAATATTATGCTGCTCAGAGAGAATATGCAAAATATGTAGATACGCATGACAATCTGATTCTTCAAAGTGTGCGTGCGGAGCAGGAGCGTTTGCAGAATGACATGAGCCTGGCTTACCAAGTGTATAGCCAGGTGGCAAACCAGTTGCAGGTGGCAAGGGCGAAGGTGCAGGAGGAGAAGCCTGTGTTTGCAGTGGTGGAGCCGGCTGTTGTTCCTTTGTATCCATCCGGTATGGGGATTAAAATGTATATATTAGCTTTTATGTTTCTGGCAGTGTTTGTTATGATGGGATGGTTGTTGCTGGGAAAAGATTTACTGCATAGTTTGAAGTCAAAAGCGGAATAATACAAGGTATACTTTTGCTCTTGGAGTAAGCTTATATTTGCATATAAGAGTGAGTACGTTTTTCATTTTAATAAAACAATATATTTTATCATGATTGGGTAAGTTGTTCGATTTACCAAGTCTTCACTTTTTATTCTTGCTTTCAAAAATGAAAGCAGGTTATTCCTTATGTCTGAAATATCTTCATATAATCAACGAATAGCCAAGAATACTCTTTGGTTATATATCCGTGTTTTTTACGATGACGGTATTTGTTTGATGAAAGAATACAATTGACATCAAGGATGTTATATAAAATCGAAATCATCAATTTTATATTTGAGTGAAGATCGTTTTTAGCATGAATTTTGCACTGTCGTAAAATGCTTCTATTAGTTCATAAACAAATTTCTTTTTATGGTTGCTGAATCAAGAACAGCTAAAAGTTTACGTAACGCAAAGGTTGCACTTTTATTCTATTTTCTGAATCTTGTTCTTCAGTTTTTCTCACGTAGAATATTTTTGGATTATTTAGGGAGTGAAGTATTAGGGTTAAATACTACAGCGCAAAATTTATTGGGATTCCTTAACCTTGCAGAATTAGGTGTCGGAAGTGCGGTAGCCTATAATCTTTATAAGCCATTGTATGATAAAGATATAAATGCTGTCAATGCCATCGTCTCAATACAAGGATGGCTTTATCAGCGAATAGCTTTAGGAGTTATAGCGGGTGCATGCGTGCTGATGTGTTTCTTCCCGTTGGTATTCTCTAAAGCACAAATTCCACTTTGGTATACTTATGGTTCGTTTATTTCTTTATTGGTATCAACATTATTAGGTTATTTTGTTAATTATCGGCAAATTGTATTATCGGCAAACCAGAAAGAGTATAAGATTACATTAAGTGTGCAAGGAGTGAAGCTAGTTAAAGTGATTTTTCAGTTACTTGCTATACACTTTTTTGCATATGGATATATATGGTGGATGGGAATTGAAGTGATGATGGCGTTTGTTACATCTTATGTGCTTGATAATACTATTCGAAAAGAATATCCTTGGTTAAGGCCGAGAGTGTCTGAGGGAAAAAAAATGCAAGTACAATATTCGAGCGTTATTACTAAAACCAAGCAATTGTTTTTTCATAAAATAGGTAGTTTTGTATTGACACAAACAAGTCCGTTGATAATTTATGCTTATGCTTCATTGACTGTAGTGGCTGTTTATGGCAATTATATGCTGATAGTAACAGGAGTTACTTTATTAGTCAATGCTTTGTTGAATAGCATCAATGCAGGGGTGGGTAATCTTGTGACAGAAGGCAATAAGCAAAATATAAAATCAGTATTTTGGGAACTGACTTCATTGCGTATGTGGATTGCTTCAGTTATTTGTTTTGGTATGTACATGTTGGGGGATTCGTTTATAACTTTATGGATAGGTAAAGAATATATTTTGCCACAACCGGCATTTATAGTGTTGATATTAACTACTTTTATTACACTGTCTCGAACCAATGATACGTTTTTGTCTGCTTATGGTCTTTTCCAAGATATATGGGCTCCAGTGGCAGAAGCTATACTTAATTTGGGATTATCTATATTATTGGGTTATTATTATGGATTAACAGGAATTCTTTTAGGAGTATTGATTAGTCAATTTGTGATTGTATATAGCTGGAAGCCCTATTTTCTCTACAAAAAAGGGTTTAAAGAGAATATAATGGAATATATTTTGCGTTATGTAAAATATTGGTGTATGTTATCTTTTTCCTTTTATGTAGGGAAAGTATTAGTGCAAAATATTCAGTTGGCATATGATACATATTGGCAGTGGATTATTTACGCTTGTATTTCCCTTTCTTCTTATTCGTTTGTTAGTTTGGCATTGCTATTTTTAGGAGATAGTTCTTCACGAAAATTCATAATACGTTTTTGCAAAATTATAAAATAATGGATATTGATAAAATTATATTTGTTCATTCTCCTCATGACAATGTAATAGGAGGACTTCCAATAATAGATAAGAGAAATAAATTTTTGCTTACTAGTTTTACAAAGAATGTGGTGGACATTCCGGTAAAAGAAGAAAAATGTATTGGCAATAGGTTTTATCGTTATGCTTGTCATATTAAAGCAATACTTAAAAATCATAATGTAAGCATATATCGGAAAATTTGTCAAGAGGTAGACGAACCGATGAATACTGTGATTTTTATTTCGCATTCGACATATGGAACAATAATTAAGGATTTAAAGAAAAAGTATCCTGCTTTAAGAATAGTCTGTTTCTTTCATAATGTAGAGATAACAATGGCTTATAATAGATTGAAGTTTAAATTCCATAAGGGGCATTTGTATGAATGGGTGCGTTATTATATGAGTGAAGTCTATTCCATAAAATATTCAGATGTGTTATTGGTACTTAATAATCGAGACAGACAATTATTACATAAGTTTTATAGAAATACTAAAGAGGTTTTCTTATTTCCGACTTCCTTGAAAGACAGATGTCCGGATATTAAATTGTCTCTGAAAAAGAGAAAGTTGAATATTTTGTTTGTTGGTACCTATTTTTGGGGAAATATACCAGGTATTCTTGATTTTATAAAAGAGGTAATGCCTCAAATAGATGCACATCTTTATGTCGTTGGAAATAAGATGGAGTGTTTGATACCTCATCTTCCTTCCTTATCTTCCAATGTAGAAATTGTTGGAAAAGTGAGTGATGAAGTTCTTGATGAATATTATAAAAATGCTGATATATTTATAGCTCCTATTAATTCGGGTGGAGGAATGAAGACAAAAGTAGCAGAGGCTATGATGTTTGGTTTGCCAGTAATTGGGACTTCTGAAGCCTTTTGTGGGTATGATATTGATATCTCATCTGTTGGTTATCGTGCTGATTCTTCGGAAGATTTCATACAATTTATAAAAGAATTGGATGGAGATAGAAAATTGTTGTTTGAGAAATCCCAGAAAGCAAGATTGTTGTTTGAAGAGAAATATTCGATAAAATCTTCTTTGTCTAATCTGGAATCAATTTTCAATTTAAAATAAAATTTATGAAAAATATAGCAATAATTTTAGCCGGCGGTTCAGGCCATCGGTTAGGTGAGAGTATTCCGAAACAGTTTCTGAAAATAGCTGGTAAAAAAGTGATTGAGCACACTATTGATGTATTTCAGAATCATCCATTGATAGATGAGATTGTAGTAGTGGTTCATCCTGATTATGTAAGAGATGTGGAAGAAATTTCCTTAAACAATTCTTTCAACAAACTTAAGAAAATCTTATTGGGAGGGAAAGAAAGATATCATTCCAGTCTGGTGGCTATCAATGCGTATGATGGAGAAGTGAATTTTTTGTTTCATGATTCTGTTCGTCCATTGGTAAATGAACGTATCATCAATGATTGTATTCGTGCGTTGCAGACTTATAATGCTGTCGATGTGGCAATTCCTACAACAGATACAATCATTCAGGTGGACGATGACAATGAAATAGTCAAGATACCTTCACGTTTTTTGTTGCGTAACGGGCAGACTCCGCAAGCGTTTAAACGTTCTGTAATAAAATCGGCTTATGAAAAAGCATTGATGGATCCTCATTTTAAAACTACGGATGATTGTGGAGTGGTGCTGAAGTATTTACCAGATGAGCCTATTTATGTTGTCGATGGTGAGCAGTTTAATATGAAACTAACTTATAAGGAAGATATATTTTTGCTTGACAAGCTGTTTCAACTGCGTAGTATTACAAATCAGTCAGCTTTGTTGTCAAAGTCTGATATTGAGAATATGCAGGGAAAGGTTGCTGTGGTTTTAGGAGGTACGTATGGCATTGGAAAGGAAGTTTGTGAGATTTGCCGTAAGCATGGAGTGATTCTTTATGCATATAGCCGTTCTAATGGGGTGGATGTCTCTGATGCTCAGAGTATACAAAAGGTATTGTCTGAGGTGTATGCTAAAGAAGGACATATAGATTGGATAGTTAATACCGCTGGTATTTTGGATAAACAACCATTGTCAAATATGGATTATGAAGCAGTACATAGAAGTATTGATGTCAATTATTTGGGTAGTGTGATTGTGGCTAAAGAAGCTTTCCCTTATTTGAAAGAGAGCAAAGGTGCGTTATTGCTTTATACTTCCAGTTCTTATACGCGAGGAAGAGCATTGTATAGTTTGTATTCCTCTTCTAAAGCTGCCATTGTCAATTTTGTACAAGCTTTGAGTGAAGAATGGTTTGAACATGGCATACGGGTGAATTGTATAAATCCGGAACGTACGAAAACTCCTATGCGCATTCAAAATTTTGGAAATGAGCCGGAGAATACATTGTTGGATCCTAAGGTGGTTGCGACAGTATCGGTTAACACTTTGTTGTCTAGAATGACGGGTGAGGTAGTGGATGTAAAAAGATAGGCTATATGATGACTGTTTTAAAGCAAAAGTTTAGAAAAGTAAGATGGTTGGTTGCATTGTATCATTACAGTTTAGTTTCATTCTTTTACATTGGATATTTGATTCCAAGATGTAAGAAAAAGTGGGTGTTAGGTGATGGGGCAAATACTAAATATTTTTTCTTTGAATTACAAGAAAAGAAAATAGATATCAAGACTTATCTACTTCTTTCTGATAAGAATGAAGTGAGAAGATTGAATAAAAGTTATTCAAATGTTTTGTATTGTAATTCATTGAAGGGATTTTTTCATTCATTGACTTCTTTGTTTTATTTCACTACAGCAAATATAAAAAGCCCATTACCTTTTATAGCTTTGGGTGGTGCTAAAAACGTAAATTTGTGGCATGGTGTAGGGATAAAAAAAATGGGTGCAATAAATAATTTTGAACATGAAGATGTCGCTTTAAAAGTTCGTTCATTCAAAAAATGGTTTAATTTGGGGTATTTGTCAATGCGTCCTTATTGGCTTTTGTCCACTTCCCCAATGATGAATAAACATTTCTCTGCTTGTTTTGGTATCAGTACCCAAAAGTGCATTGAAGCAATGTATCCGAGGTGTGAGTTTTTGTTAAAGGACAAGGAGTATATATGCCGTCATTTGGAGAAAATACATGATGATCGGTCTCTTGCCCTTATTGATGAGATGAAGCAATATAAAAAAGTGTTTTTATATATGCCTACATGGAGAGATTCAGGTAGTGATTTAATTAAAGATGCAGGATTTAATTTTGAACAATTAAATGAATTGTTAGAGAAAAAAAAATATCTATTCTTGTTAAAACTACATCCTTTGACTGATCTAGATGTTGATTCTTTGTCGGTCTATAAGAATATAAAGAATTTGGATAAAAACTTGGATTTATATCCAATTCTTCCTTTCACTTCAATGCTTATAACAGATTATTCTTCTATTTATTATGATTATCTATTGATGCCTGAAAAAGAGATTTTGTTATTTCCTTTTGATGAAGAGGAATATTTAAAGGCATGTAGAGATTTTGCTTTTGATTATAAAACTTATACTCCCGGGAAAAGAGTTTTTTCGTTTGTCGATTTATTGAATATTATATCTGAGGATATTATTTGTAATGTAGAGTTGCGTGATTTTATTCTAGATAGTTTTTGGGGAAAGCGTTTGGATTTGTATGAACAATTGATAAATAAGTTATAATGAAAAAAATAATGCTCGTTTTTGGCACACGTCCCGAAGCCATCAAAATGGTTCCTTTGGTCAAGGAGTTTCAGAAAAACACCACCGATTTTGAAACGATAGTTTGTGTCACAGGTCAGCACCGTGAAATGCTTGATCAAGTCTTGCAGATATTTGACATCATTCCGGATTATGACTTGGCCATCATGAAGCAAGGGCAAGATTTATACGATGTGACAGCCCGTGTTTTAGTTGGAATGCGTGATGTATTGAAAACTGTACAGCCTGATATTGTTTTGGTACACGGAGATACTACCACTTCCACCGCTGCGGCATTGGCTGCCTTTTACCAACAAATACCGGTGGGACACGTAGAAGCCGGACTTCGTACCTATAATATTTACAGTCCTTGGCCGGAGGAAATGAACCGTCAAATGACAGGACGTCTTGCTACTTACCATTTTGCGCCGACTGCGTTGAGCAAACAACACTTGTTGCAGGAAGGCGTGAAGGAAGAAAGCATCGTTGTGACAGGAAATACGGTAATAGACGCTCTTTATATGGTAGTGGACAAGATTAAACAAGATTGTTCTTTGAATGAGGAATTGAAAGGAATCTTGAAAACTGTAGGATATGATGTCACTCGTTTGCAAGACGGAAAGAAACTTGTGCTGATAACAGGACATCGTCGCGAGAACTTCGGGGATGGTTTTATTTCTATGTGTCAAGCCATCAAGACTTTGTCGGAAAAGTATCCGGAAGTAGATTTTGTCTATCCCATGCATTTGAATCCCAATGTTCGCAAACCGATTCATGAAGTATTTGGTGATGATTTGTCAGTATTGGATAATATGTTCTTCATCGAACCGCTTGAATATCTTTCATTTGTTTACCTGATGGAGAAAGCGTCTATTGTATTGACGGACAGCGGTGGAATACAGGAAGAAGCACCGGGATTGGGAAAACCGGTGTTAGTGATGCGTGATACGACAGAGCGGCCGGAAGCTCTTGAGGCGGGAACTGTGAAGTTGGTAGGCACGGATTACGATAGGATTATAAATGAAGTTTCTACGTTGTTGGAGAACAAAGATTATTACGAGAAAATGAGTCAGGCTGTGAATCCTTACGGGGATGGATTGGCTTGTAGTAGGATTGTAGACTATTTACTTCATTGAGATTATTATATAATAGATAAAAGGGCTTGTTATGTATAAATTTTATTTGCAAGATGGTGATTTGAACGAAGCTACGTCGTATTATATTGATATAATAAGTAGGGCATTGCTACAACAAGGAGAGCAAGTGGAAAAAGTGTTCTCGCTGAAAGTGATTTCACCGACAGATAAAGTTATTACCATTCAATCGAAGGCTTTTTTTAGAGTTTGGTTGAAAAATCCTAAGCAATACATTATCAATTGGTATCAAGGTATTGTGCCTGAAGAGGCAATGTGTATGTTTGAAGATAGTCTGTCCAAATATGCCAGAAAGTATCTGTGGAGATTTCTTGAATATTTTTCGTTGTGCAAGGCTAAAGGCAACATCTTTGTGTCGGAAGCCATGTGGAGACATTATCAACATATATATGGATATGATAAGAGTAACTATTGCATCATGCCTTGTTTTAATCAGGAACTTGACTTAAGGCAGTTTACGGCAGAAAAATATGCAACTCCTTCTTTTGTTTATGCGGGTTCTTTGTCCCGGTGGCAGTGCATTGACAGAACCTTGTTGCTTTTTAAAGATATTCATGCTTTATTCCCGCAAGCCACTTTGACCCTATTGACTAAGGAAAAAGAGAAAGCCATCTCTTTATGTCATAAATATGGAGTGAAGGCTGATATTAAATTTGTGGCAAGCTCTGAATTGCAACAAGTCTTGGGAGCTTATAAATATGGATTCATCGTTCGTGATGACATTGCGGTAAACAATGTGGCGACTCCGACCAAAATGAATTCATATATGGCAGCCGGAGTCATTCCGGTGTATTCCGATGTGATAAATGATTTTCAGACAGTGTTTCGGGATTTGAAGTATGTTGTTTCATTTACTGGTGAAGAAGAAGCCTTGTCGAAAATAAAGAAAATAGAAACATCCGGAGTTGACTGTGGGGTGATAAAATCGGAATATGAAACCGTATTTGGCTTTTATTACTCAGTAGATAAGTATGTCGGATTGTTAAGTACTTTTTTGACTAATTTGTCATAATGTATATAGTACTCTTGTAGGAATAATGTTTCTTTTTTATATTCTTTTTATATATCTTTTGTTGACTTGCTTTTGTGATTCTTTATCTGTTAAACAAGAACAGAAAAAGGGATTGTATTATTTGTCGTTTTTTATATTGGTTTTATTTGCAGGATTGCGTTATGATTCTCCTGATTATGGAGCCTATGAAGATTATTTTAAATTATTAAATAACAAAGCAATCATTGCCAGTGAAGTTGATTTAGCGATAGTTGCCAGTGATAAAGGATATATAGTTATTAATAAGATAATAGGAGTATTTACAAATAATCCCATCTTTTTATTTCTTGTGATGGCGTTTTTAAGCGTTGGAATAAATTTGTCATGTTATAAGAAATATACTCCTTATTTTTTTACTGCGATTTTATTTTATTATGTGCACACTTATATAGGACGGGAAATGATGCAAATCAGAGCCGGACTGGCTTGTGCTTTGTGTCTGTATAGCATACGTTATATTGTACAGAGACGATTACTTTATTTTTTGTGCACAGTTACATTGGCCGCAAGTATTCATTTGGGAGCTCTTGCTTTTGTCATATCATACTTCTTGTCATATTGTAATTTTAAGATGAAGACTCTAAAGTTCTTTGTAATTGTATCCCTATTGATAGGGATGTGTATGCCATTGGGACGCTTTTTGAAATCTTTGCCTTATATGGAAGGATTGGAAAGAATTCAGAATTATTCAGGCTGGGAAGAGTATAACGGTACTTTGGGGATATTCTCAAATCCCACTGTATTGAAGCAGCTGATTATTGTTGCTGTATGTCTGAAATATTACCGTTATTTGCAGGAAAGAGTATATGCTTTCAGTACAATTCTTATTCTTTATGTGTTTTCTGTTTGTTGGCTGATAGTATGGAATGATTTTGGTATTGTTGCTGCGCGTATTGCTACTTTCTTTTCAATAGGAGAAGTGCTGTTGGTGGCATCCTTCTATCACTTGTTTTCTTCCAAGATAACATATGCTTGTATTGTTGGAATAGCTTCACTGGTGTTTCTGACTCTTAATCTTGTAAAGAATTCACTAATTTATCAATCGGTTCTTTTTAGCTAATGAGGATTTTACATATCACCAACCGTTTGTCTGAAGGCGGTGTGGAAAGTTTTTTACTTACTTTTTTGCCTCGTTTGAGAAGTTTGGGGCATCAAGTGGAATTGTTGGTATTAGATAAAAGTGCTGTATCCATGTGGTCAATGTTTGAGACTCAAGGAATAAGAGTGCATATAGGAAAGTATTCAAATATCTATAATTTGCTGAATGTTTTTGAGGTAAGACGTTATTTGTGTTTTTATGATATCATACATGTTCATCTTTGGCCGGCACAATTGTATATTAGTTTGGGAAAAGTATTGTCGCATTCACATGCAAAATTCATAACAACGGAACACAATAACTTTAATAAAAGAAGAAATTTCAAGGCTTATAGATTTATAGAGCAATGGATGTATAATCAATTTGATATAATTGTAGGAGTTTGTGAAACCTCACGATTTAATTTGTTAAAATGGATAAGACATTCACAAGTTGTAGCCATTCCTAATGCGATTCAATGGGAAGTGTTTAACAAGGCTAAACCATTTGAAAAGAATGAGCTAGGGTTACCTCACTCATCATTTATGATAACAATGACTGCTCGTTTTTTTTCTCAAAAAGACCAACCAACTTTAATCAGGGCTCTTTCATTGTTACCTTCAGACATACATGTTGTTTTTGTTGGCTCTGGTGAATCAATCTTTGAATGTAAAGCTTTGGCAACCGAATTAGGTCTTTCAGAAAGAATACATTTTTTAGGTAGAAGGACAGATGTAAATAGAATATTGAAGACATCTGATTTGTGTGTGTTGTCCACACACTATGAAGGTTTACCTATATCAGTCATAGAATATATGTCTGCGGGAAAAGCTGTTGTAGCAACTGATGTGGATGGAATTAGAGAGCTGATATCTGATGACTGTTTAGCTAAGCCTAATAGTTTCGAAGATATGGCTTTAAAAATTAGACGTCTTTATGGAGATAGGCAATTACTCAATAGGATATCTGAACAGAACTTATTGAACTCTTTTCAATATAATATTGAAGAAATGGTGAATCAATATAATTATATTTATAATAAAGTTTATAATGGATAATCAACTTGTTTCAATTATTACTCCCATGTATAATGGGGAAAAATATGTTTCCCAAACAATAGAATCCGTGCTTGCACAAACATATCAGAATTGGGAAATGATTATAGTGGATGATGGCTCGAAAGATGCTAGTCCTCAGATTGTGAAAAAATATTCAATTGAGGATAATAGAATTAAATTGGTGCATCAGCAAAATGCAGGTTCTGCTGCAGCAAGAAATAATGCGTTGAGACGTGCGAATGGAAGATATATTTGCTTTCTTGATGCAGATGATTTGCTGGATAACAGTTTCCTTGAGAAACAATTAGAATATTTAAAAAATAAGAAGGTAGGAATTGTGTATGCATCTTATCGTAGGATTGATGAAAATAATAATGAAATACTCAAACCGTTTATTGTTCCTGATAAAGTTGATTATAAAGGGTTATTGAAAACATGTTCAATGTCTTGTTTGACGACTATGTTTGATAGAGAGAAAACAGGTGAAATGTTTTTTAATGAATCATTAAAGAGTATGAGGGATGATTTTGCTTTTTGGCTCTCGATGTTGAAAAAAGTAGATTATGCTTATGGCAATAAGGAAATCTTGGCGTCCTATCGTGTGTTTGCTTCTAGTACTACTGGAAATAAAAAGAAAGTAATTAAGCCTCAATTTATGGTGTATTATAAAGTCGAAAAATTAGGGTTGGTGAAAAGTACATATTATTTTATTCATTGGGCTATTAATGGTTTTTTAAAATATAGATAAAATTATGGATTTAATAGTCGGAGCAGGAGTGTCAGGGATTAGTTATGCTAATTTTACAAAGAATGACTTTGTTATCCTAGAAAAGGAACTCGAAATAGGGGGATATTGTAGAACGATAAAAAGGAATGGTTATGTATGGGATTATTCAGGGCATTTCTTTCATTTTCGTGATCCGGAAATAGAAACGCTAGTTTGTAAAAATATACACTCTTCAGATCTAATTAGAACAAAAAAACATACTCAAATATTGTATAATGGAATATATGTTGATTTTCCTTTTCAGAAGAATATTCATCAACTTGATAAACAAGAGTTGATTGATTGTTTGTATGATCTCTTTGATAATCCGTATGAGGGGGACTTTACAACATTTAAAGGAATGATATATGCTAAATTTGGGAAATCGATTGCTAATAAATTTCTTATACCTTATAATGAGAAACTATATGCTTGTGATCTTGACCTTTTAGATATGGAAGCAATGGGTCGTTTCTTTCCTAAAGCTAATAAAGAAGATATTATTTTAAATTTCCGGGCATCAAATAACTCTTCTTATAATGACTCTTTTGCGTACCCTAGAGGAGGAGCTATTGAGTATATAAATTCTTTGGTGAAAAATATTGACTCCAATAGAATATGTCTTGAAGAGGAATTAGAATCTATTGATATTGAAAATAAAGTAGCTATAACCAATAGGCGAAAAATTGAATATGATAATTTAATTTCTACTATGCCATTTCCGATGCTTTTAAAGAAGTGTCATGTTGATTACCCCAAAGATATTTTTACTTGTAATAAAGTATTGGTTTTTAATTTGGGATTCGATTTAAAAGGAAATGATCAAATTAATAATTGGATTTATATTCCTAATAAGGAATTTGTATTTTATAGAATTGGCTATTATGATAACATTCTTGGTGGAGAAAGGATGTCTTTATATGTGGAAATTGGGTTTCCGGAAAAAGAAGAATTGAAAGATTACTCGTTTTATTTGGAACGTGTGTTGATTGATTTAAAAAAAGCAAGAATAATAACTTCACAGAAATTGGTAGATTATGAGGTTATTTTGATGAATCCGGCTTATGTGCATATCAATACAAAAAGTGCTAAGGCGTTGAATGAATATAAGCAAGAATTATCTATGAAAAATGTGTATTCTATAGGAAGATATGGGAGTTGGACTTATTGTTCCATTGAAGATAATATAATTGAAGCAAAATTATTAGCAGATAATATATAGACTGTTAAATTTATTGTAATATACTAGTATAGGGTAGGACTAACTAAGTAATCTAATTTATTTATTTTAAACAGAATTATGGGGTATAATGATAATTTTATTCCCGACGGAATGAATGCTTTTGAGCGCAATGTAAAGCGAATTGGGGATTGCATTATTGCGGGCATATTACTGATTATTTTTTCTCCTTTATTTTTAATCTGTTATATAGCTGTGAAACGTGAAGATGGTGGTCCGGCTATTTTCAAACAGGAACGTATCGGTCGTTTCGGCCGTCCGTTTTATATTTATAAGTTCCGCAGTATGCGTTTGGATGCGGAAAAAATGGGTCCTGCGCTATATAGGGGTGGGAAAGATAAACGATTGACTAAAGTGGGTAAGTTTTTGCGTGAACATCATTTGGATGAATTACCGCAACTTTGGAATGTCTTTTGTGGTCAGATGGCTTTTATTGGTCCACGTCCGGAGCGTAAGTATTTCATTGATCAAATAATGGAACACGATGCTCGTTACGTATTTTTGTATCAGATACGACCGGGTGTTACTTCGTATGCTACGTTATACAATGGGTACACGGATACGATGGATAAAATGTTGCGTCGTCTTCGCTATGATTTGTTTTATTTGCAGCATCGCTCATGGTGGTTTGATTTTAAGATCTTGGTGAAGACATTTATAAATATTTGTTTTGGCAAGAAATTCTAGCAGGGAAAATTGCAATGTATTTGTAAAAATCAAAAGCACTCATCGCTATGCAATGAGTGCTTATAGATACTAACCTACAATTCCCTGTATTCTTCTACGCAAGGGTAACATGGACATTCCTTCATCGGATTTAAATCATGATGTCCTACAATCAACGCTTCTGGAAATTTTTTCTTTAGCTCACGGAGCAGAGCTAACAACGATCCCCGTTGCTCTAGCGTACGTGTATCCTTAGTCCGTCCGTCAGCATCCAGTCCGCCTTCATAACAGATTCCTATAGAATGTGCGTTATGATTCCGGCAATGTGCTCCGACCTTTTCTAACGGTCGTCCCGGATGTATTTCCCCATCACGTGTGATGTAGAAATGGTAACCGATATCACGGAATCCCCGATGTCGGATATGATCCTGTCGGCAAGCCTCCGCCGAGAGGGATTTTCCCTCCGGCGTGGCACTGCAATGAATGATAATCAGTGTGATGGTCCGCATAAGTTTACATACAGCTTTGTACTCCTATCAAACCACCTACGGCAGTAGCAACAGTGATGATTACTTTGATAATGAAACTCCAAACGGAACGGGATGATGAATTACTCATAGTTTTTGATTTTAAATGAAAAAAATATTGATTTTTAATGAGTCTTTAGCCGTGATAAGCTAAAGACTTTGCGGGGTTCAGGTTATGACTTAAACAGTCGGGTCCGGTGCTTCTTCGTCTCCTTCGTCCGGATTAGGTTTCGGATCGGGAGTGTTGCCTGACCCGGAACCTCCTCCGGGCGTTGTCGGTTTCTGATACTCCGCCTGCTGCTTCAATTGGCTGTCGAGCTTCAGATTGGTCGTTGATAAGTTTCCAGTGGCACGTGCTTTGAGCCGCATACCTGTGATGTTCTTCTCCAGCGAGAACTCTTCCAGCGTTTGGGCAGCCTTGCTGCGGATTCCTACTCCGAAGATGGCTAGATCATCAATTTTCACACTTTTGCCGTCGAGCAGCAGCTCCTTGATGCAGTCCACCATATCAGTGAGCACGCCTTTGATCACCCCACTGGAATACGGTGAATTGTGTTTCGACATGTGTTCCGCAAGTTTGGCAAGGTCGAATGTCTCGTCGCTTACCGCTCGGGCGAACCATTTGCCCGCATTCAAGCCTTTCTTCTGTTGGTTCTGATAAATTTTGTAACGAATCATAAAATAATAATTTTAAAGAGTTAAACATACTTTCGTGAGGATTTCTCCCTTTCGGTGATACAAAGATAGTATGCTGTGACTCGGGAAAATCGGTTGTGTATAGTGACAGTCGGTAATGTGCAATTGTTGTCGGTTATAGTCTGTTATTCCCTGATAAAATGTAGGTAATGTGAATATATTTTGTTACTTTTGTGACTGTAAAACAGAAACTTATTTGTCATGATAGAATTCAAAATACGTGCTTATGGTCGCATGGAACTGGCACAGCTTTATTCTCCCGAACTTACCGGCATTGCTGCTTACCGCAAAATGAATAAATGGATTGTCCGCTGTCCTGGTCTTCAGGAACGCCTGTCCGATTTAGGTTATCAGCCGCAGCACCGTTCTTACACTCCGTTGGAGGTGAGGGCGATCGTGGATGCGCTGGGAGAACCCTAGCTAAAGCTATGCTTTACGACTTCTAAAGCATAGCTTTACGGTATCTAAAGCGGTGCTTTAGCTTCTACAAAACGTTATTTCCCTATGACGTAAAGTTATCAACCGATGCAAAAATGCACTTTTACGGGGCATCCCTAACACACGCACACACGTGCGCGTACGTAAGTCCCCTTTTCTTTCATGACAAAGAGGCCCTTTTTTACGAGACGTCTCAGCCAGGAGAGTGCGGTGTTTGGTTTGATTCCCATAGCTGTAGCCTGTTCCGTCAACTGTGTACGGGTGAACTCGTCACCCAGCGCATCGAAGAAGGCGTCACGGTCGGCATTGGCCCTGTGGGGGATTTCCGAAGATGGCAGGAAAGATAATATATGCGTGGCATGCCGATAGAGAGGCTTTACAAGCCCAAGAACAGCTTTAAAGTCTTCAGGAGTGATAGTTATATCCCAACGGGTAATAATGCCGTCCTTGACGTTATCTGTGGGAATTTCCTTGTCCGGAACAGGAGCGTATCTGTCAGAACTCTTAAGCTGATAGGGTTGGGGGATTTCCAACACCCGTAACATGGCTATCGTTGACATGATGCGGCAGATATTGACAGCCAGACGGGCTATGAAACTTCTCATCTCGTTGCCGTTGGCAATGTCCGAACGGAAAAACAAATCGGAGAAGAGAGCGTTGAATTCCTTTTTCTGCTCGTCGGTGAGGCGAAGCGTATGGATACCGTGTTCTTTCAGTATATCCAGCTTTAGTTGCCAATCCCTGCCTATGGACCTGAAGATTTCGTCCAGATCTATCTCTCCGCACGCAAATTGGTCAGCCCATGTATAGATGCCATGCATGTAGTAGAACAGTTGGCGGGAGAAAAGTCCGTTCTCCGCCGACGGGATGAGGGCTCTCACCTGTGCGGGTGTCCCCGAAAGCAGGACGGCAAGAAAGATTCTCTTCACTTCCCGGTATTCCTGATCGGTACGTCGGTTGTAGGACAGTCTGTCATGGTCGAAGGCTTTGCGGAGCGTATCGCTCCAATGGCCGTATTCGGAACTGATGGCGGAGGCGATGGTGTCCGCTTCGGTTTCGCAGATGAGTCCTGTTCCGTTGGCGTCCATGATATTTTGCAGAATGCCGGTGCCGCTGTTGTTGCCCGAGATAAGAAACATTTTGTTGGGAGGCATCTGAGGTGCTTCTGTATTGACACGCTCTTTGCCCAGCAACTCATAGTTTTTCTTTTCTTTCCGGTAGGCTTTCATTTCTTCGTCCACTTGTTGGCGAATTTTGTCATGAATAGGTTCCACGAGCAGGCGGATAAGTGAAAGTCCGCTTTTTCCCGAAGCAGGAGGGGCTACAAAGAAGGTTTGCAGACAAGGAGACTGGTATTTTCCGGAATAGGAACATCTCACATAGCGTTCCATCGTAGCTCCTAGTGCGGTCAGTGCTCCGAGCAAGAGTATGTCCCGTTGTGTGGGAGAAGTGGCATAGCTCATAATGAGCATTAGGATTTTAGGCCAGTCTGCTTCGGGGAAAGTAGGCAGGGGTTGTAGAGGATCACTGTCTGTCGAGAGTTCTTCTGGAGCATTGGTGTTTTCGTCGTTGTCGTTTTCTTCCTCTTCCACCTTATTATACGCGCGCCTGTGTGTGGGAAAATTGTAGGGTGCATTTAGTGCATTTTCTGCATTTTTTCGGCTGTTCATAACTTCCTCCCGGCAGATTTTCACTCCTGTTGATTCTGCGAGATGAAAAGCCGTTCCCAGATGTATTTCTCCATGCTGCTTTATAAGGGCGTTGGAGAACATTCGTTCGGCATGCTCACGCTGATATTTGGCGGATATCCGGCACAGGCGGTGAAAAAACTCGCGTCCTGCTTCGCCACAGTCTGTTGCGATGGCGAATGCTAATTGTACGTACTCGGCGTAAGAGGGTGCAATGTCGGCACCTGCCGTTTCGACTGCCTCAGTGATGAGGCGTAAAGATTCAATATTGGTCATTTTCTTAATGGATAATTGATAATAGATAGTTCACTGTTGGTTATTCAAGATTGACTGTTCAATACTCTCTGAATAGTGCTTGTGGGTCGTGGCTGAGGAAACAGGCTCTTACGATGTCTTTGCCGGAGGTGTCTACGGCTTTTGGCGGAGTTTCTGTGGAGTCGTTCATTTCTGCTCCGTAGGTTATTTCTATGTATTGCATTGCCCAGTTTATACTTTCTTTTACGTTCCGTGTCTGATCGTCTGCGTAAAGTTTGCTATAAGGTACGAATGCTTTCACGCCCCGGCCGCTGGGACTGATGAATGTAAGTATGGGACAGAGGAAAGGGTCGTCGAACAGTGTACGACGCATTTCCACGGCTTTATGATAGGAGTCGAGGTTATCTATATCTACCACTACGAGCCCGGAAGGCGATGCGAAGAATTTACTACTCCGGCGTATGAATATGCCGCATGGGGTTACGTAGGGGAGTAAAGAGGCTTTTGCCATTCGCAGGTCTCCGGCACTTCGCACTTGTTCGGTCAGTGCTTTGAGGTTTTCGTTGCAGGTGATCATCTGATATACCTGTTCGACCGAAACTTCGCAGAAGGGAGTGAGTGTGGCGGGTGTAACGGTTTGTCCTTGTTCGTTCCTGATGGGAGCAATCGGGGGCATGAAATAAGACATTCTGAAATTGTTTGTCATAACATTTATCGTTAATTCTTTTAATAATGCGGTTCTGTTTTTGAAACGCAGCGCAAAATTAGGACAAAATGATATAACGGCAGTTCGGACATATCCGAACTAATGTGAATATTTTTATAACAACTAAATTATTATTAACGTTTAAAACAAGAAAAAATGAAAAAAGAGTATCATCATTTTGCATTCGGCCTTTTTATCGAAGAGGTACTTAAATGTGAGAAAGTGGGTATTTCAGCCATGTGTCAAGCTATAGGCATGAGTAAGGGAACTTACGAAATGCTAAAAAAAGGGATGATAAGTGTTTGAACTATTACGAGCGTATATTTAATTATTACTATGATACGCTCACAGAAGAGGAGTTTCTGAAGAAAATGCATGAGTGGTCACTGCGGTATATCCGGTATAGGAAGAGACAGGAGGAAGAAAAAGAATCCGCACGGAAATTCTCGGATCAATAGCGGATTATTCGGCTATTGATAACAGTCAGGCACGGATTTCGCGGAACTACACGGTTTTTAATTACTCAACTCTGAAAACCGTGTAATCCGCGAAATCTGTGCCTAAATGATAAACTTTTGTTACCTTATTTCTTCTCCGGTAGTGTAACGGAGAAGTTTGGGTTAGGCGTGTGCTGTGCAAAGATAACTGCCTTCATTTTTTCTACAATCTCCGGATGCTGGTCGGCCACATTGTTGTCTTCATGAATGTCCGTTGCCAGATTATAAAGGAAAGGTATCCCTTTCTTTACTACCATCTTCCAGTCTCCCATGCGTACGCCAATCTGATTTGTTTCATTAAATTCCCAGTAAAGGAAGTCATGTTCCTTCTGCTTTTTCTTTCCCAGTAATGTCGGGGCGAAGGAAATGCCGTCGAAGTAATCTACTTCTTTGTCTTTGTTCGCATATTTCTTTACGTAATTCTTTTCGCCGATGATCTCGCAGAAAGTAGGCATCAGGTCGTAGAAAGCGCAGATGTGGTCGTTCACTGTACCTGCAGGTACACGTCCCGGCCAGCGGGCGATAAATGGGATACGGATACCTCCTTCATAGCATTGGCGTTTCAAGCCACGCAGTTTACCGTCTCTGCCGAAGAATGTAGGATCAGCTCCGCCTTCTTCGTGAGGGCCGTTGTCGCTGGAGAAAATGACCAGTGTATTCTCGTCCAGTCCTTTCTCTTTCAGCTTTTTCAGTACTTCTCCGACGTAGTAGTCCAGTCGCGTAATCATTCCTGCAAATTGTGCGTGTACATGCGTGATCGCGTTGTATCGCGATCCTTCGCTGCCTTTGTAGCTCTTGTCAGGATTGAATTTCTCTTTATATTCATTTAAGATAGAGTCTTCCGGCTGAACCAGTTCCGCATGGGGCAGGGTATAAGTCAGCACTCCGAAGAACGGTTGTTTGCCGTCCTGCTCATCCAGCCATTCCATTGCTTTCTGGTGAATCATATCCGCCGAATATTGCGGGCGTTTTTGATAATCGGCACCATACATCGGATACTTGATGTTCTCGTCCATGATGACACGTACTACGCCTGTGTCGCCTAATGCCTTGCTGTAGCGATTGAGGAAATTAGGATAGTAAAGGTGGGCCTGGAACTGACAGATGTAGCCGAAATATTCGTCTATCCCGCGTTTGTCCGGAGTGGAGCAGGAACCTTCATAACCTCCCGCCCATTTGCCGAACATACCGGTGGTATATCCGTTCTCTTTCATTATCTCGGGCAGGATAACGTGATCGGGGTCATAAGGATGCTGACCGACTACTGCATACTCCTTGTTGTTGCCATACATTACTGTGGGGGCGTTCGTCCAATATTCCTTGTTGCCCCGTACTTCGCAATGTCCTGTATGCTGCCCTGTCATAAATGAAGCTCGGGAAGGAGCACTGACGGGACTTCCTGCGTATGCCTGTGTGAAGCGCATACCCTCGCTTGCCATCGCATCCAGATGGGGGGTGCGGATGAATGGCTGACCGTAGCATCCCAGATCGCCATATCCCATGTCATCGCAGAGGATGAAGAGGATATTCGGCTTTGTGTTGTTTTTCTGTCCGCTGGCAGACAGACTGGAAAGAATAAGCGTACCGCTTACTAAAGAAAATAATTTGTAGTTCATAAAAATAATGTGTTAAGAAATTTGTATATTAGGGGTTTTATTGATTAATTGTTTTTGATGTCTCTCTCTTATGTTTCTCTTTATATTGAGTCGGTGTTTCGCCCGTGTACTGCTTGAAAGTCGTGCTGAAATAACGGGAAGTAGTGAATCCCACTTTCTCCGCAATTTCCGTAAATGACATTTCCGTGCCGGTGATCAGTAGAATTGCCTGCTCCATCCGGAACTTATTGATATAGTCATTGGCTCCCATGTCCGTCAGTGCCTTCAGCTTGTTGTAAAGAGAGGCCCGGCTCATGCCGATTTCTTTGCATATAAAAGGAATATCCAATCGGCTACTGTCCAGATTCTCTTGAATGATCTTGTTTAGTTTGAGCAGGAACGTTTCATCTGCCTGGCTGAAGGTGCTTTCTTCCGGAGCGGGGATCAGTCCTGCGTTCAGATATCTCTTCTTGGTATGTTCACGGTTTTTTAGTCGGTTACGGATCAGTTCCATCAGCATTTCCACTTCGAACGGTTTGGTCAGATAGGCGTCCGCACCGTTTTTGTAGCCGCTCATCTGACTTTGTTTGTCGTCTCTTGCCGTCAGCAGAATAACGGGGATGTGACTGATCGCAATGTCTTCCTTTATGTTTTTGCAAAGCTCGTATCCGTTCATGCGGGGCATCATGACGTCACTTACGATGATGTCGGGAGTATGGCTTTTGATAAGCTGAAGTGCCTCTACGCCATCAGAGGCAGTCAATATACGTTTGAAGTATTCTCCCAGTGCTTTCTTTAAGAAGTCCGTCAGGTCGGGATTGTCGTCTACCACCAGAATGCTGTAGGGAGCGGTGGCGAAGTTGTCTTCCTCTTGTGACTGCTTGCCGCTGTCGTCGCTCATCAATTCATTCAGATATGCTTTGGGCTGGCAGATGATCTCTTCCGATTCCAGTTTCAGCGGTAGTTCGAAGAAGAAGGTAGCTCCCGATTCCGAATTGTCTCGTGCGCCGATGGAGCCGCCGTGCAGTTCCACTAGAATCTTGGAGTAAGACAAGCCGATGCCCGTTCCGCTCTGTTCGCCCATGCCCTGATAAAAACGGGTGAAGAGCTTCTGTGTGTCTACCTGCTGCAATCCGCAACCTTGGTCGGTAATGGAGATGCGTACTCTTTTTTCTTCGGGAAGCAGTTCCGAAGTGATGGTGATTTCCGTGTCTTGCGGGCTGTGTTTCAGTGCATTGATCAGCAGATTACTCAGAATGATTTCACATTTGTCCTTATCGAAACTCACTATTTTGATGCGTGGATCGAGCCGGTAATGAATCTGTATATTCTTTGCTTCCCCTTCGCTGACGAAATCTTGCGATACATGTTCGATCCATTCGTTGAGCGGGTGAGGCTGTATGAGCAGTTTGCTTTCTCCCACTTCCATCTTGCGCACATCGAGCACCATGTTGATCAGATTCTTCATTCGCTGAGACTGCCGGTAAATCGCTTTCAGCGGCAGGTATTGGGTATCTGTCGGGGATAAGGACTTCAATATGCGGCTGAGCGGAGCGTGGATCAGTGTCAGTGGAGTACGCAGTTCGTGGCTGATATTGATCAGGAAACGTACTTTTTCTTCGTACACCTGTTGCTCGTGCTCCTTCATGGCCCATTTCAACTTATCTTCTTTTCGTTTCAGTGTTCTCCGGAAAGTTTCGACAATCATTCCGGTTACTAACAAGGCACAGCCCAGCGTGAACCACCATGTGCGGTACCAGGGAGGGAGTACGGTCAGTTCCAGTATCTGCTGACTGGGAATCCAGCTGCCGTCCTTTGCTGTGCAGGAAGCCATAATCTGATAATCGCCGGGCGGAAGCGAGCGGATGACCAGTTCCGGGTTGTACGATTCGATCTGCTGGTCGTTCAGCCCTTCTATCTGATACCGATACACTTTCTGCCGGAAGATATCCTCTTCTTTGGACATGATACGGATACTTATATTACTGTTCCAGGGAACGGAAATTCCGGTCGGGTCACCGCACAGTTCATTGTTGACGGATTCTCCGTTGACGATGACATCCGATAATTGCAGTTTGGGCAGCTCGGAAGTAGCCGGCGGCAGATTGCTGTTGATATGCAGCAGTCCTTTGACGCCGCCCATGTAGACATCTCCGTGGCTGCTCAGCAGACGGGGTTTGGAAAGATATTCGTTTTGAATGGCACCATCCGATTCGCCGAACAGTACGAATTTCTTTTCTTTGATGAGCCATGCGAAAAGCATGTCATTCGTTCCGAACCATACTTTTCCCTGCTGGTCGCACACGATGAGCGTTACTTCCGTGAATAGCGTGGTGGTAAAGGGAGTACGTACTTTGGTAGCGGGATTATAGTGGATCAGTCCGTAGTTGCTCCCTATCCAGAAGTCTCCGTATTCGTCACGCGCAACGGAATTGATGACCGTATCGTTGAAGCAACGGAACAGAGACGTCAGGCGGTTGTTCCGTTTGTCCAGTTGGTAGATACGTTTCGTATCGTTGAGATAGGTATAGTTTTCGTGATTGGTGATGGGCAGAAGAGCGCCGATGATGTCCTGTCCCTCCTGTTCGGTGGCAATCCGGAAAGTGCGTTTGTTCAGGTCGTATTGATAGACGTGGTCGCCGAGCAGCAGCACGTTGTCGGGGCTGTTTTGATACAGGTTGACCGCTTTTCCCCGATTGCAGAGGCGGGTGGTCGTTTCGTCGTCAATGATTGTGAACGGTTGTTTCTCTCCGGTAGACGGATTGAAGACGAATACTCCCTGTGAGAAGAGCGAGATCAGTAGTTTGTCGGGAGTGAACTGACAGATAGATGCCACTTTGTCTTCCCACGTAGAGAGATAATGGGTGAACTTCTCCGTGAGAGGATTGAAAAGGTTGACTCCGCCTCCGTCTGTTCCGATCCATATTTTATCGTCGGACTGCTGATAGAGGCTGAGGATGGTGTTGTTGCTCAGTCCACGGTCGTTGCCGGGCACTACGTCCGTGTAGGTCACCATTGACACTTCGCGGATGCTGATCAGTCCGTTCCGGATACTTCCTGCCCATATATTGTTGTTACGGTCGTTGTAGAGGCTGAGGATGGAGTTGGCGGGGAGCGAATAGTTGTCTCTGCCGGGGATGTGTTCCAGCAGGGAAAGCTGTCCGGTTTCCGGTTCGAGGATGTTGATACCGCCTCCGTCCGTTCCGATCCATAGTTTGTTCTCCCGTTCGGCAAGGCTGAGTATGACATTGTTGCTCAGCGAGGAGTTGCGGGTGGTGTATGATGCCAGTTGTTTTCCGTTCCGGTCGAAACAGTAGAGCCCGTTATTGTAGGGGGCAATCCATATCCGGTTCTTCGAGTCGATGATCATGCTCATAATCTCCTTTCCGCAGTCGAAAGGCGGGCGGCTGTATGCTCCGGTTTTCAGGTTGAGCAGGAGTAGCCCTTGCCAGCGGCTGCAACAGAGTACAGTTTCTTCATCCCAAAGGCTGAGTATCGTGATATTGAAGTTTCTGAAATCCGGTGTCTGGTCGAATTCCTGCAGCAGGCGGAAAGAACCGTCCCGGTAGCTGTAAAAGTAAATTTTGTTTTTGGCTCCGAATAATAACCCCTCTGGGGTAGGGCAGGTGGAATATGCGGTGATGTTCTTTCCTTTTTCGTCGGTTGGCAGGTAGAAGTCGTCACTTTGCCGTTGGTAGCGTGCCACCCCTTTATCAGTCAAGATCCAGATATTGTATTGTTCGTCTTCTGCAATCTGAAGGACGAGGTCGTGAGGCAACGAATGCGGATCGTCTGCATGATGGATGTATTTCTTCAGTTCGTGGCCGTCAAACCGTCCCAGACCGGAGCGGGTGCCTATCCACACGAATCCCTGTTCATCCGTAAGGATACACCGGACGGTGGAAGGTAGTCCTTCTTTCAGAGAAATCTGCTTGTAATAGTAATGCCCCGCCTGTAAAGGAAGGACACCGGCCATTTGTGTGATAAATGCGATGCATAGGACGATATAGAGTCTTGCTTTCATTGAATTAGGTCGAGTAAACAGAAGCAAAGATAATACATTCGGATGAATATTGAATAAAATGATATAGAGTTTTGAGCAAAGATGATATTAATTTATCTATAATCTTTATCTTTGCTCGAAAATGTACGACTATGATTACCGAAGAACTACAGAAACTATATCAGGAATATACGGGAGTTCCCGTAGAGAATATAACAGAATTACCATCTTCCGGTTCCAACCGCCGCTACTTCCGGCTGACAGGTGCGAAAACCCTGATCGGCGTATGTGGCACGTCTGTCGAGGAGAATGATGCTTTCCTTTATATGGCAGCCCATTTCCGCAAGTCCGGCCTGCCTGTACCCGAAGTTCATATCGTTTCCGAAAATAAGAGTTACTATCTTCAGGAGGATTTGGGAGATACCCTTTTGTTTCATGCAATCGAGAAAGGACGTGCTACCAGCGTATTTTCCGAAGAGGAAAAAGAGTTGCTCCGCAAGACGGTCCGTTTGCTTCCTGCCATACAGTTTGCCGGAGCCGACGGCTTCGACTTTTCCCGTTGTTATCCGCAGCCGGAGTTCAATCAGCGTTCTATCCTTTGGGATTTGAATTACTTCAAATATTGTTTCCTTAAGGCTACCGGCATGGAATTTCAGGAAGATAAACTGGAGGACGACTTTCAGAAGATGAGTGATGTGCTGCTGCGCAGTTCTTCCGCTACTTTTATGTACCGCGATTTTCAGAGCCGCAATGTGATGATCAAAGACGGTGAGCCGTGGTTTATCGACTTTCAGGGCGGACGAAAAGGGCCGTTCTATTATGATGTCGCTTCTTTCCTGTGGCAGGCAAAGGCGAAGTATCCCGATAGTCTCCGTCAGGAATTGCTGAAGGAGTATATCGATGCCCTGCGCAAATATCAGCCTATCGACGAGCCCTATTTCTATAGTCAGCTTCGTCATTTTGTTCTTTTCCGCACGTTGCAAGTGCTCGGAGCTTACGGTTTCAGGGGGTATTTTGAGAAGAAACCTCATTTTATCCAGAGTGTTCCTTTTGCTATCCAGAACCTGCGTGACTTGCTCAAAGAGGCGTACCCTGAATACCCGTATCTTTGCAATGTGCTACGCGAACTTACCGAACTCAAGCAATTCACCGACGATCTCAAGAAACGGCAGCTTACCGTCAAAGTGATGAGTTTTGCTTATAAGAAAGGGATTCCCGATGATCCTACCGGTAATGGCGGCGGTTATGTCTTTGACTGCCGTGCCGTGAACAATCCCGGTAAGTACGAACGCTACAAACCTTTCACGGGACTGGACGAACCGGTGATCAGTTTTCTTGAAGAAGATGGTGAAATTCTCCGTTTCCTCGACTCTGTCTATGCGTTGGTAGATGCTTCGGTGAAGCGATATATGGAACGTGGCTTCAGTAATTTGTCCGTTTGCTTCGGCTGTACCGGAGGGCAACATCGTTCGGTTTATTCGGCGCAGCATCTGGCAGAGCACCTGAACCGCAAATTTGGCGTGAAAGTGGAGCTGGTGCACCGCGAACAGAATATAGAACGTACTTTTGAGGCAACTGTGTAATGAAAGCAATGATATTTGCAGCCGGGTTGGGCAGCCGGCTGAAACCACTGACCGATACGATGCCCAAAGCCCTTGTTCCCGTGGCCGGACGTCCGATGCTGGAGCATGTGATTTTGAAACTGAAAGCTTCCGGTTTTACCGAAATAGTGATTAATATCCATCATTTCGGTGAGCAGATTATTGATTTTCTGAAAGCTAACAATGATTTCGGACTGACGTTGCATATTTCCGACGAACGGGACCTGCTGCTCGATACGGGGGGAGGAATCAGAAAAGCCCGTCGATTCTTTGAAAATTCCGATGAACCCTTCCTTGTGCATAATGTGGATATTCTTTCGGATATGAATCTGAAAGAACTGTATGACTTTCATTTGCGGAACGGAAGTGTAGCTACCTTGCTCGCCAGTCGCCGTAAAACTTCCCGTTATCTGCTTTTTGATGCGGAACAAAGATTGCGCGGATGGATCAACAAAGATACGGGACAGGTGAGGCCCGAAGGTTTCCTGTATGATGAGTCGCTGTATAGAGAGTATGCCTTTAGCGGTATCCATGTTTTTTCGCCTGCTGTCTTCCTGTTGATGGAAGTGCCGTGCTGGAAAGGCAAGTTCTCTATTATGGACTTTTATCTGGCTACCTGCGGGCAAACGGATTATTACGGTTATCTTACGGAAAAGCTGGAACTGATTGATATCGGCAAGCCGGAGACGTTGGCACGGGCGGAAGAGTTTTTAAGAGAGAATATAGTATCATGAGTATATTCGGGTAATTAGAGTTAATGAAAGGCGGAGATATTCGGAAACGGATATTGCCGCCTTTCTTTTTTTGTCTCGAAAGTTGTCTGATAATGTCTGTTGACCTCGAAAAATGCGATAAAATGGACTATTTTAGACATTTTTGGAAGAATCATAGCCAAAATCGAACATCTTAAATCTTAGATATAACCTAAATTTGTGGCAGTGAATGTCAGGAAAGACTTCGCTACTTATATAAAAGGTAATCTTAATTAATAAACTTATGAGAAGCAAATTCCTATTTCTTTGTCTCTTCCTTTTTGGAATGTTGACAGCTTGCAAAGACACAAAATGGGTAGATGTTCCTACCGGTACTCCTCCCGAAGGTTCAGTTACGGGAAAACCGGGCGAAACAGAAGAACCCGATGATCCTGATCCTACAGATAAAACATTTATCAACTGTTCTTATATCCGTGGTGATTTTTTTGAAACGAATCGAATTTCGGGAGCAAGTATGGGTGCTTGCAACGATTTGATTTATCTGACGGCACGTCCTTATGCTGACGGTGATTTGACTTTTGACTTACCCGTGAATGATGCAACACTTACAGGGGCAGCAACGTATGCTGCTTCTTATAATGGACGCAACGGAGTACTCAAATTGGATGGTACCGGCAAGATGAACGCCGGCGACGGTCTGTTGCATTCACCGGACGGAGCATTCAAGAAATTCACATTCGGTACTTATATATATGTCAGCGAGTGGGTGGACGGAGCTTGCTTGTTTAAAAAGGTAGACAGCGGTTCTGTTGTCATCGCTTTCCAGTTGGGAGCAACGGAAGGTAATTTGAAACTGACTGTCGGAAGTGCTACGGCCACAGTGACGAATAGCGCATTGAAATCAGGAGCATGGCATTATGTAGCGGTGACTTATGATGGTGGCGCTGCTAAGTTATATATAGATACGAACAATACTGCCACTGACTTTACAGGCTCTCTGCCTGCTTCGGTTCCTAATACCCGTGCTGACTTTGTGATGGGAGAGAACCTGAAAGGTTATCTGGATGAAACATTTGTGAACAGTCTGCTGATGGGTACATTAGGAAGAAATCCCATCTCTTTTGATAATTGGAATAACACGAAAACACTTGCTTACTGGAAATATGATGACGCTGCAAAACCTGGTAAGGACTCGCATACATGGGCTATTCGTCTGGAGCAGATTCGTACTGCCTTGAATGGACAGGCAGGTGACCGGAAGATACGTTTGGGTATTGCTGGCGGCGAATGGTTGAAAATGGTCGGCAACGCAACTGCCCGTACTAACTTTGCCAATAACGTAAAGAAGGTGATCGAGCAATATAATCTGGATGGTGCGGACCTCGACTTTGAATGGGCTTATTCAGGTACTGATTTATCCAATTACAGTAAAGCCATCGTACAATTGCGTGAAGTATTGGGGAAAGATGTATTTTTGACCGTATCCCTACATCCTGTTTCTTACAAAATAAGTGCGGAAGCTATTGCAGCAGTCGATTTTATCTCGTTGCAATGCTATGGACCTTCAGTAGAACTTTTCTCTATGGAACGTTTCAAATCGGATGGTAAAGCTGCAGTCGATTATGGAATACCTCAGGATAAACTGGTCATGGGAGTACCTTTCTACGGGACTACGGGTACTGCCGGCGAGCAGGCTGCTTATTTTGATCTTGTCGGTAAGGGTAACCTGACTAATACTTCTGCAGACACATGGAGTTATGAAGGAAAGAACTATACGCTCAACAGCCAGAATACGATTCGCCAGAAGACACAATATGTGTGCGAGAATGGTTTTGGAGGAATCATGAGCTGGGACTTGGCTACAGACGTAGACGTGACGCATGAGATGTCTTTGTTGAAAGCAGTGAAAGAAGAGCTTGATTACTATGCCAATCCTACTGTAGAATAAAATAGAATCTTAATTAGTAAATATAATATTATGGAAAAAAAGAAGTTCGTGAGAAAACAAGAACGCTTTGTTCTGTTTCTGATGCTCCTGTTATTATTTCCTCTGGGTGCGTTGGCACAACAAAAATTGATAAAGGGACAGGTGGTAGACGAAATGGGAGAACCTATTATCGGTGCTACAGTCATGGTAAAAGGTGTAACCGGAGGAACGATTACAGATATTGACGGTAATTTCTCTATTCAAGGAAAAGTAGGAAGCACTCTTTCTGTTACATATGTGGGATATGCCCCATTGCAGGTAAAAGTCACTAAACAGGAAGGTAACAGACTGGTGATGAAGGAAGATGCTAAGGTGCTGGATGAAGTTGTGGTGGTAGGTATGGATACACAAAAAAGAAATACCATTACGGCAGCTGTCGCTACATTGAAAGATGACGCGATTGTGAATCGTCCTGTGACGGATGTTACCAGTGCTTTGCAAGGTAATATAGCCGGTTTGAACTTTGCTTCGGATGCAGTAGGCGGTGGTGTCGGTGGTGAAATCGGTGCCGATATTAAATTCAGTATTCGCGGTATCGGTTCTATTAACGGTGGCGAGCCTTATGTATTGGTGGATGGAGTGGAGCAGAGCATGCAGAATGTGAACCCGGCCGATATTGCCAGTATCAGTGTACTGAAAGATGCTTCTGCTTCTGCTGTATATGGTGCGCGTGCTGCTTATGGTGTGGTTCTAGTAACAACGAAGAGCGGTAAAAAAGAAAGAGCCAGTGTTACTTATCGTGGCACGGTAGGTTTCAGTGCACCTATCAATATGCCTAAAATGATGAATGCGTTGGAATACGCTGCGTATAATAACCAACAGTATGATAATGGAGGAGCTTCATCCGGTTTGCAAAAGATTTCGGATAAGACAATTGAGAAGATTAAGGGATTTATGCAGAATCCTTATTCGGCTGAGTTCCCGGGGATTGAAGCGAATACCACCGGTGATGACTGGGCAGGTGCTTATTATAATCAATACGGTAATACAGACTGGTTTGAATATTATTTCAAAGACAAATCTGTCCGCCATTCTCACAATTTGAGCGTGCAGGGAGGTTCTGATAAAGTAAACTATTATATTGGTATGGGATATACCTATCAGGAAGGTTTGCTGGATAAGGTACAGGATGATCTGAGTAAATATAACCTGAATACCAAGTTACAGTTTAAGACAAGTGACTGGCTGCGCTTCAACCTGAATAACAATATTACTTTGCAGATGATCAAACGCCCAATGGCTAATCAGATGATTCTGTATAATAAGATCGGTAGCCACCGTCCGACTCAGGTGACTGAACTGCCAGTTGAATCAGAATATAATATACCTAGCTGGAATGAAATGTTGTATCTGAAAAATTCCAATTATCAGAGAAACCGTATTTCGGATGCCTTGTCGTTTTCGGCTACCGTAACTCCTTTGGAAGGTTGGGATATCACCGGAGAAATGAAAATACGTTTTGATGTTGAAAATAATAACCTGAAAATGAAAGATGACCAGAAGTACGAAACTCCTGCAGGCACTTTCAAACCGGGCGATGCCACTAATCAGAGACAAGGATTTGCTTATCCGGGCATTAGCTGGAAAAACATGTATTTCGGCTCTTACACACGTGGTAGCATGTTTAATTATTATCTGTCGCCTAATCTGTCAAGTTCTTATACTCACCAGTGGGGAGATCATTTCTTTAAGGCAATGGCGGGTTACCAGATGGAATTGCAGGAGTATTCGGAAGAATATATGTATAAAGACGGTATGTTGAGTAACGATATTTATTCATTTGATAATGCCAGCGGAAATGTGATAGCAGGTGAAGCCCGTTCACACTGGGCTACGATGGGATTCTATACTCGTCTGAACTGGAACTACAATAATATTCTGGAGTTCAGCGGACGTTATGATGGTTCTTCCCGTTTTGCTCCAGGCCACCGTTGGGGATTCTTCCCGTCATTCTCTGCCGGTTATGATATTGCACGCACTCCTTATTTCCAGCAATTGGCACTTCCTGTGTCTCAGTTGAAAGTACGTGTATCTTATGGTCGTCTGGGAAATCAGAATGGTGCAGGTCTATATGATTACATTGCTCAAATGCCGTTGGATGCACAAGGGACCAACGCTTGGCTGCTGCCCGGAATTTCGTCTTCCACGGCGTCCAAAGGAACAATTGCCAAGACTCCGAAAATGATCAGCCCATACATCACCTGGGAGAAAGTGGATAATGCCAACTTAGGTTTTGACTTAATGTTATTAAAAAACCGCTTGTCAATAACTGCCGACTTCTACCAACGTACGACACGTGACATGATTGGTCCGGCAGAGTCTATCCCAAGTATCAGTGGCATTGCTTCGGATGACCGTGCTAAAGTGAACAATGCCACTTTGCGTAACCGTGGTTGGGAACTTTCTGTAAGTTGGAATGATAAACTGAAATGTGGTTTTAGCTATGGAGTCGGTTTCAATGTATTTAACTACAAGGCTGTCGTGACCAAGTATAATAATCCTGAAGGTATCATTTACAATAATCATACAGGTCTGGCTGCCAATAAAGGTTATTATGAAGGTATGGATATTGGTGAAATATGGGGATATCGCGCAGACGATCTTTTCCTGTCGAACCGTGAAATTGATGATTACCTGAGAAATGTAAATCTGACAGCGTTCAAGTCGAATGACCTTTGGCGTCGCGGTGACTTAAAATATATCGATTCCAATGGGGATGGTAGAGTAGACGGTGGTAAAGGTACTTTGGCTGATCACGGAGATTTGCAGATTATTGGTAATACGACTCCCAAATATTCGTTCGGTATCAACTTGAATCTGGGATATAAAGGTTTTGAAGTATCTACATTGTTGCAAGGTGTGGCTAAGAGAGATTTTCCGATTTCCGGAAGTAACTATATGTTTGGTGGAAACAACTACAATTTCAAAGAACATCTCGATTATTTCAGCACAGAGAATCCGAATGGATACTTGCCGCGTCTGACCGGCTGGAAGGATGACAAAGACTTTTTGGTGAATACCGGATATAACACCACACGTTATCTGTTGAACGCTGCTTACATGCGTATGAAGAATCTGACGGTTGCTTATACCTTCAACAAAAAACAACTGAAACATATTGGTATCAGCAATCTGAAAGTATATGTGACTTGCGATAACTTATTCACCGTAACGAAACTGCCGAAACAATTTGATCCGGAAACACTGAATCAGGTGAATATGTCGGCTGGCGGTGATGCTCAAAATACGGCTCCGGGTCTGACTTCTCCTATGAAGCAGAATGGTAACGGTATGGTATACCCGATGAACCGTAACTTCGTATTCGGACTTGATTTCACCTTTTAATTAGAGAATGACGATGAAAAAAATATATGTATTATTAGTGGTTGGGGCAAGTTTCATGATGTCGGCATGTTCGGACTTCCTGGACAGAGAGCCTTTGACAACACCCAATAGTGAGACATTCCTTTCCAATGCAAGTGCCGTGAACAACTATATCAACGGTTTGTATATAGCACTTCCTTCTTTCGGGACTTACGATATGGGAGTTCGTGGAGAAGAAAAGAACAGTGATAATATCGTTGCGGAGGTTTATGACAAACGTCTGAACGGAGAATTGCAGGAAAACGGAGGAGGTACTACGGAATGGCAGAAAGGATATCAGAACCTGCGTAATGTGAATTATTTCTTTGAATACTATAAAGTGCCGGAAACAGAAGAGACGAAAGATGTACTTTCAATGAAAGGTGAGGCTTATTTTTTCCGTGCATACTGGCATTTTTATTTGCTGACCAGATTTGGAAGTATTCCTGTGATGGATAGATTCTGGGACGGCAATGCAACTGTCGGCGGTTTGCAGATTCCTCCGCGTGACCGTTCCGCAGTGGCGCAGTTTATTCTTGACGATCTGAATACAGCTAAGGGATTACTTCACTCGCGTAGCCAGTATAAAGGTTTGAGAGTGTGTAAGGAGGCCGCTATTATTATGGCTATGAGAGTGGCCCTTTATGAAGGTACCTGGGAGAAATATCACAAAGGAACAGACTTTGCCGCTGCTGAAGATAAATCGGCAGACTTACTGGGACAGGTGCTGACACTGGGCGATGAACTGTTTGGTATGGGACTTACTTTGAACACAAAAGCTACCGATAAGAATGCAGTGAATATAGAAGATGCTTATGCGCATGTATTCAACTCGAAAGACCTGTCGGATATGACAGAGGTTGTATTTTGGAAGAAATATTCGATAGCAGATGGTGTGATTCATAATCTGAGCAGTAATCTGGGAGCGGGTTATGTAGATAACAGCGGACCGGCAGGTTTATCTCAGTCGTTGGTTGATAATTACTTGAATGCTGACGGAACACCTATCAATCCTGCTGACGGCATTTTTAAAGATTTCAATTTGACTTTTAAAGGCCGTGACGGACGTTTGCTGGCGACGGTTATGCATTCAAATTGTAAGTTTAAGTCAACCTCACCGGAATCAAAATCGAAAGCGATGCTGGTAGAGGAATATTCGGAAGAGAACAAACAGATAGTTCGTCCCCCTTATCTGACTGAAGGCGGTCCCGCACGTAATGCTACCGGTTATCACATCCGTATGAGTATCGATACTACATATGTAAGCGGTCAGGGCGAGACGTCTCTTCCGGTGATCCGTTATGCGGAAGCTCTGCTGGCTTATGCGGAAGCTGCGGAAGAATTGGGAAAATGTACTTCTGCTGTTTTGGAAAAAACTTTAAAACCATTGCGCGAGCGCGCTGGGGTGACGTACAAAGACCCGTCTGAAATCGATCCTAATTTCACCGATTTTGGTTATACCATTTCTGCCAATTTGCAGGAAATCCGTCGGGAAAGACGTGCAGAACTGGCTTTGCAAGGTTTTCGTCTTGATGATTTGATGCGTTGGAGAGCTCATAAACTGATTCAGGGAAAACGTGGAACCGGTGCTTATTTTGGTACAGACGGTGTATTGTACAAAGCATTCGATCCTAAAAACGCAGCGGACTTGAAAACGATTCTGACTACAGACGGCTGGCTCGACCCACAGAAGGAACTTCTTCCGAGAGGCTATCAGTTTGATGCTAACCGCGATTACCTGTTGCCGGTACCTCCGAGTGAGATATCGTTGAATCATGAGTTGAAACAGAATCCGGGCTGGCAACGGAAATAGGAGAATGGAACAAGATTCATTTATGATAATTAGATAGATAAAGATATGAAGAACATATTATATAAAATACTTCCGGTATGTTTGTTGACCATCGGTTTGACAGGATGTGAGGATGAGACCAAGTATCGTCCTCTGCCGGAAGCTGTACCTTTGACAATGAGCATCAATGAAAAGGCGTTTGTGATGGGAGAACACTTGAAAGTAGATATTAAAGTGGAACCAGATGCTGATGGTAATGAGGTGGTAGCTAACGAAGATTTCGATATTTACTTTACGGCAAAAGCCGGAACGGAAGATGTAGCGAATGTGTTCGAACCATTTAGTAGTATTGTTACTTTCCCGAAAGGAGAGAAGCAGATTCAGGTGGATTTTCCGGTTAAGACTTCCGGATTAGTTGGTACTACTACGATGGAGTTTGTTGCTTTTGCACGTGGTTATAAGATGGCTAATTCCAGTCAGGGAATCAAGGTATCTGATTATTATCGGATATCCATGTCTCTGGAAAATAATACAGAAAATGTGGTGACAGAAGGCGGTAAGTTTGTATTGGTTGCCAAAGTAGACAAACCGAGTTCTGTGCCACTCGAAGTCACTATTACTCCGAAGGAAGGGGAAGAGGGCAGGTATGACAATCTACCTTCTACTTTAATTATTCCTGCAGGAAGAACTTCGGTCAAAAGTGCTGCTGTGACTATCAAACAGGACTATGAAATGACAGGCGACTTGCAGTTGGTATTGAATCTGAAAAGTAATTCTTCTTCCAATCCGATGACTGCTCCTGCATTGACTATTACCATGACAGACCTGGAATCGATGGCTGATCCTGATTTGTATGATATGACTACTGTATATGAGAATCCGAACATCATGTTTGTTTCTTATGATGATGACTGGTTTACGGGTAAAGAAACAGCTAAGATGGACGAAGGAACAGCACATCCGAATGCCGAATTGGGCAGTCAGTGGAAGTTTGATTATGCTATTGAGTTCCATAAAAATTCAACATCGGGAGATTATCAAAAATTAGGTAATGCAACGGATGCCAATAGAGGAAATGTTTTAAAGATTGATTGGACCAAATACGCAAAAGTTACTGATGAAGGTGAATTGAATATTTGTGTAGGTGTAGAAGGTACTAATTATGGAACAGCAGGAATACATTGCTGTAAGTCTTTAGGGCAGATGTGGGCACAAAATGTTACACGTATATATCCGGGTATGCGTATTGAAATGAAAGTTCGTTTAGGAGGTAATAGAACAGGATTTGTACCGATGATAGAGGTGAAGAATCCAGCGACTGCTACTACATGTAAAGAAGCTAAGCAATCAATCTGTATACTTAAGAATGTTTCCGGCTCTGCAATCACCCAATCGGTGAGGGGAGAGGTTGTCAGTGATGCGAAGAGCGTAGTATCTGCTATTCCTAAAGTAGAAGATTATAATATTTATTGGGTCGAACTAGTCGATGAAAATACAATAAAGTTAGGTATTAATGGTTCTACAACCTTGGAAGTCACAAGGGATATGTTGGATTCATGGCCTTTTACCAAAGCTTCTACAGGAACATCAGTTGGAGCGAAAGGTCTTTATTTAGTAATGCGAATGGACTTGTTCGGAGAAGGTAATAGTGTTTCTTCTGAACTTCCGGCAGGTTGGGATACTGAACTGAAGTCAATTAATCCTGCAAATTATGCAACAGAAGGACCAAGAATGATAATAGACTGGATTCGTTTCTATGTAAATGATAACTATAAACGGGAAGCGAATGAACTTGTGAATAGAGACTATAAAGTCTCAATTCCTGGTAAGTTCTACCAGTTCTATTAATCTGTCATATTGACGAACCGTTTTCAATAGTATGAAATAAGTTCAATGCCGGAAGGCCATCGTGCAACAGCGATTTACTTCCGGCATTTACTGCTAATTCGGGTGGAAATAGAGAATATTGTAAATACATTAGCTATTTGTAGACATACTTTTTACATATCTTCCCTATCTTTGCCATGTAATCTAAATAAATTAATCATTATGGAAAACCTGCAATCAAACTTGTTCTATTCTTTGGCAGGAGTAGCCGCCGTTGCCTCCCTTGCATCTTGTACAAACAAGCAGAAAACGACAGAACAAAAGCCGCTGAACATCGTCTATATTATGACAGACGACCATACAGCCCAGATGATGAGCTGCTATGACACCCGCTACATGGAAACTCCGAATCTTGACCGCATTGCGGCGGATGGTGTACGTTTTACTCAAAGCTTTGTTGCCAATTCATTAAGCGGTCCCAGCCGTGCCTGTATGATTACGGGTAAGCATAGCTGTGCCAATAAATTCTACGATAATACGACTTGCGTATTCGACAGTTCTCAACAGACATTCCCGAAGCTGCTGCAAAAGGTAGGTTATCAGACTGCGCTGGTCGGCAAATGGCATCTGGAAAGTTTGCCATCCGGATTTAATTACTGGCAGATAGTACCCGGACAGGGGGATTACTATAATCCTGCCTTTATTACACAAGATAATGATACCATCCAGAAACACGGATATATCACGAATCTGATTACCGATGACGCTATCGACTGGATGGAAAACAAGCGAGATCCGGAGAAACCGTTCTGCCTGCTGATTCATCACAAGGCGATTCACCGTAACTGGATGGCGGATACATGTAACCTTGCTCTCTACGAGGACAAGACATTCCCGTTGCCGGATAATTTCTTTGACGACTATGAAGGTCGCCCTGCTGCGGCTGCTCAGGAAATGAGTATCGTGAAGGACATGGATATGATTTACGACCTGAAGATGCTTCGTCCGAATGAGAAATCACGCCTGAGATCACTTTATGAAAGATTCCTCGGACGCATGGACGAAGGACAGCGTGCCGCATGGGACAAGTTCTATGCTCCGATTATCGATGATTTCTACAAACAGAATCTGACAGGAAAAGAACTGGCCAACTGGAAGTTCCAGCGTTATATGCGTGACTACATGAAAACCGTGAAGTCTCTTGATGATAACGTAGGACGTGTGCTCGACTATCTGAAGGAAAAAGGGTTGCTGGACAATACACTGGTAGTTTATACTTCCGATCAGGGTTTCTACATGGGCGAACACGGTTGGTTCGACAAGCGTTTCATGTATGAAGAATCTATGCGCACACCACTTATCATGCGTCTGCCGAAAGGTTTCGACCGCAGGGGAGATATCACCGAAATGGTACAGAACATCGACTATGCACCTACTTTCCTTGAACTGGCAGGAGCGGAAATTCCCGCAGATATCCACGGAGTATCACTGCTGCCTCTGTTGAAAGGTGAGCATCCGAAGGACTGGAGAAAGTCTCTGTATTACCACTTCTATGAATATCCTGCCGAACACATGGTGAAACGTCACTATGGCGTACGTACGGAACGCTATAAACTGATTCATTTCTATAATGATATCAACTGGTGGGAACTGTATGATATGCAGGCAGACCCGTCGGAAATGCACAACCTCTACGGTGAGGCTGAGTATGAACCGGTAGTAAAGGAACTGAAAGACGAATTGCTGAAACTACAGGAACAATATAATGATCCCGTCCGCTTTTCTCCGGAAAGGGACAAGGAATAACCCCCGAATAATACAATGACAAGAACGATTTTAATATTACTGATAGGCTTTCTATCTTCGATAGTAGCCGGATGTAGCGATACTAACTTGACACATGACATACCCTTGGTTCCACGCCCGGCGCAAATAGTGCCGGGCAGCGGGAACTACCTTTTCTCCGGTAAAACGGTATTTGCCGTAGAGAATGAGGAGCAGGCGGAAGTGGCACGCAGCTTTATAGCTTTGTTTACCCGTGCGGCAGGCTTTACTCCGAAGTTGACGGTAGGCGATGCGGAAAAGGGAAATGTTCGTTTCCAGACGGATGCAACCTTGAAAAGTGAGGCATATACGCTGCAAGTGTCTCCGAAAGAAATTATTATCGAAGCATCGGATGCAAAAGGATTCTTTTATGCTTTGCAGACCATTCGCCAGTTGCTTCCGGCATCCATCGAAAAAGAGGAAGTGTCGGATAAAAAAGTAAAATGGAGTATTCCGGCAGTGAGTATTCAGGACGAACCGCGTTTTGGTTACCGTGCGTTATTGCTGGATGCGTCACGCTTCTTTATTCCCAAAGAGAATGTATTGCGCATTATCGATTGTATGGCAATGCTCAAAATAAACACGCTTCACTTTCATCTGACAGATGATAACGGCTGGCGTGTGGAAATCAAGAAATATCCCCGTTTAACGGAAGTAGGTGCATGGAGAGTGGATCGTACGGACCTGCCTTTTCCTGCCCGGCGGAATCCGGAACCCGGAGAACCCACTCCGGTAGGAGGTTTCTACACACAGGAAGAAATAAAGGAAATGGTGGCTTATGCGGCTGAACGTCAGATTGAAGTGGTACCGGAAATCGATATGCCGGCACACAGTAATTCGGCATTGGCAGCTTATCCTCATTTAGCTTGTCCGGTAGTGAAGGAATATATCGGAGTGCTCCCCGGTTTGGGAGGACGAAATTCCGAGATCATCTATTGTGCCGGAAATGACAGTGTCTATGCCTTTCTTCAGGATGTGATGGATGAGATTCTGGAATTGTTCCCTTCCCGATATATCCATATCGGTGGCGATGAAGCCCGTAAAACTTATTGGGAGAAATGCCCGCTGTGTCAGGCACGGATGAAAAAGGAGAAGCTTGCCAATGAAGAGGATTTGCAAGGTTATTTCATGAATCGGATGAGCGAATATGTACGTAGCAAAGGGCGCGAGGTGATAGGCTGGGATGAGTTGACGAACAGTAGCTTTTTGCCGGACGATGCCATTATTCTGGGTTGGCAGGGATACGGACAGGCTGCACTGAAGGCTGCCGAGAAGGGACATCGCTTCATCATGACTCCCGCACGCATCATGTACCTGATTCGTTATCAAGGACCGCAGTGGTTTGAGCCGCTGACGTATTTCGGCAATAATACGCTGAAAGATGTGTATGACTATGAGCCGGTTCAGAAAGACTGGAAACCGGAATATGCGGATTTGCTGATGGGCGTACAGGCTTGTATGTGGACAGAGTTCTGTAATAAGCCGGAGGATGTGGATTATCTGGTATTCCCACGCCTGGCGGCATTGGCGGAAGTGGCATGGACACAACCGGAAAAGAAAGACTGGACTTCGTTCCTGGAAGGCATGGATTCGTTTAATGAACATCTCGCAGCCAAAGGGATAGTGTATGCCCGTTCGATGTACAATATACAGCATACCGTGAGACCGGAAGACGGAGCACTGAAAGTAAAACTGGAATGTGTCCGTCCGGATGTGGAAATCCGTTATACAATGGATGGAAGCGAGCCGACCGCTGCTTCACCGCTCTATGAACAACCATTGTTGGTAAAAGAAGCTCAAACAGTCAATGCCGCAACGTTTGCCGATGGACAGCAGATGGGGAAAAGACTGACGCTTCCGGTACACTGGAACAAGGCTACGGCAAAACCGTTGCTGGGTAATAAAGTGAATGAAGCTGTCCTGAACAACGGAGTCAGAGGAAGTCTGAAGCAAACGGACTTTGAATGGTGTAGTTGGGGAAGTAGCGACCGTATTTCCTTCACCGTCGATCTGTTGCAAAAGGAGAAAATGAATACGCTGACAATCGGTTGTATCACTAACTATGGAATGGGAGTGCACAAACCGAAATCAATCCGGGTAGCCGTGTCGGACGATAATGCGACTTATCGGGATATCAACGAATTGGAATATACTCCCGAAGAGATATTCCGTGAAGGAACTTTCATCGAAGACCTGTCGATAGATATGAGAGGAACCGTTGCCCGTTATGTGCGGGTGACAACGGAAGGAGCGGGAGAATGTCCGGCAAATCATGTACGTCCCGGACAAGAATCAAGAGTATGTTTCGATGAACTGATCATTGAATAACCAGTCACCAAAAAACAATATAATAATGATGAAATTAAAGAAACGAACGTTTTTAATCTTGATGGCAGCACTGACTGCTACCTTCGCTTCGGCTCAGAAACAGCCTTTGCCGGAGTGGCAGAGCCAGTATGCGGTAGGACTGAATAAACTCGCTCCTCATACCTATGTATGGCCTTACGCCGACGCTTCCGATATTGAAAAGCCGGGAGGATATGAACAGTCTCCTTATTATATGAGTCTGAACGGGAAGTGGAAATTTAACTGGGTGAAGAACCCGGACAACCGTCCGAAGGACTTTTACCAGCCCTCTTATTATACCGGAGGGTGGGCGGATATTAATGTTCCCGGCAACTGGGAACGGCAAGGCTACGGAACAGCTATCTATGTCAACGAAACTTATGAGTTTGACGACAAGATGTTCAACTTCAAGAAGAATCCGCCATTGGTTCCATCTGCTGAGAATGAAGTAGGTTCCTATCGTCGCACGTTTAAGGTGCCTGCCGACTGGAAAGGACGTCGGGTAGTGCTTTGCTGCGAAGGAGTGATCTCTTTCTATTATGTATGGGTGAACGGAAAGTTGCTTGGCTATAATCAGGGATCGAAGACGGCTGCCGAATGGGACATTACCGATGTACTGAGTGAAGGAGAGAATGTGGTAGCTCTGGAAGTATATCGCTGGAGTTCGGGTGCTTATCTGGAATGTCAGGATATGTGGCGTCTGAGTGGCATCGAACGGGATGTTTATCTGTATAGCACTCCCAAACAGTATATTGCTGACTATAAAGTAAGTGCTTCCCTTGATAAAGAGAAATACAAAGAAGGTATCTTCAATCTGGAAGTGACGGTGGAAGGCCCTTCTGCTACTGCCAGCTCTATCGCTTATACACTGAAGGATGCTTCCGGAAAGGCAGTATTGCAGGATGCCATTAACATCAAGTCCCGTGGACTGAGTAACTTTATCGCTTTCGATGAAAAGAAGATTGCGGAAGTAAAAGCATGGAATGCGGAGCATCCTAACCTTTATACCTTGGTACTCGAATTAAAAGACGCGCAAGGAAAAGTAACCGAACTGACCGGTTGTGAAGTCGGTTTCCGTACTTCGGAAATCAAGGACGGACGTTTCTGTATTAACGGTGTTCCGGTGCTGGTGAAAGGGACGAACCGTCACGAACATTCGCAACTGGGACGTACCGTAAGCAAAGAACTGATGGAACAGGATATCCGCCTGATGAAACAGCATAATATCAACATGGTGCGTAACTCACATTATCCGACTCATCCGTACTGGTATCAGCTTTGCGACCGCTATGGGCTGTATATGATTGATGAGGCGAATATCGAATCGCATGGCATGGGATACGGGCCTGCCTCCCTTGCCAAAGACAGTACTTGGCTGACCGCTCACATGGACCGTACACACCGTATGTACGAACGTTCCAAGAATCATCCGGCTATCGTGATCTGGTCACAGGGCAATGAAGCCGGCAACGGCATCAACTTCGAACGTACTTACGACTGGCTGAAATCGGTAGAGAAAGGCCGTCCCGTGCAATATGAACGTGCTGAACTGAATTACAACACGGACATCTATTGCCGTATGTACCGCAGTGTGGACGAAATTAAGGCATACGTGGGTAAGAAGGATATTTACCGTCCTTTCATTCTTTGCGAATATCTGCACGCTATGGGTAACAGTTGCGGTGGAATGAAAGAATACTGGGAAGTCTTTGAAAATGAGCCGATGGCACAAGGGGGCTGCATTTGGGACTGGGTGGATCAGAACTTCCGTGAAATAGACAAAGACGGAAAATGGTACTGGACTTATGGAGGCGATTACGGACCGGAAGGAATCCCCAGCTTCGGTAATTTCTGTGGCAACGGTCTGGTGAATGCTGTTCGTGAACCGCATCCGCATCTACTCGAAGTGAAGAAAATATATCAGAACATCAAAGCGACTTTGTCAGACCGGAAGAATCTGAAAGTCTGCATAAAGAACTGGTATGACTTTTCTAATCTGAATGAATATATCCTGCGTTGGAATGTGAAAGGGGAGGATGGAACCGTACTTGCCGAAGGCACGAAGGAAGTAGACTGCGAGCCGCACGCTACGGTAGATGTCACTTTGGGTGCCGTCAAACTTCCGAATACCGTTCGGGAAGCCTATCTGAACCTAAGCTGGAGCCGTAAAGAGGCCACTCCGCTAGTGGATACCGACTGGGAAGTGGCATACGACCAGTTTGTACTTGCCGGTAATAAGAATACGACGGCTTATCGTCCGCAGAAGGCGGGAGAAACAGCTTTTGTTGTGGACAAGAATACCGGGGCACTTTCTTCCCTGACTTTGGATGGAAAGGAATTGCTGGCTGCACCAATCACTTTGAGCCTGTTCCGTCCGGCTACGGATAATGATAACCGGGATAGGAACGGAGCCCGTCTGTGGCGCAAGGCAGGTTTGAACAATCTGACACAGAAAGTGGTGTCACTGAAAGAAGAAAAGACATCGGCAACGGTCCGTGCTGAGATTCTTAATGGGAAAGGACAGAAAGTAGGAATGGCGGATTTTGTTTATGCACTCGACAAGAACGGGGCATTGAAGGTTCGCACCACCTTCCAGCCGGATACGGCGATTGTGAAGTCGATGGCTCGTCTGGGGCTGACCTTCCGCATGGCAGATGCTTATAATCAAGTATCTTATCTGGGACGTGGCGATCATGAAACGTATATCGACCGCAACCAGTCCGGTAGGATAGGACTGTATGATACGACGGTAGAACGGATGTTCCACTATTACGCTACCCCACAATCTACAGCTAACCGGACAGATGTACGCTGGGCGAAACTGACGGATCAGGCAGGCGAAGGTGTCTTTATGGAATCGAATCGTCCTTTCCAGTTTAGTATCATTCCTTTCTCGGATGTATTATTAGAGAAGGCGCACCACATTAATGAACTGGAGCGTGACGGAATGATAACTATACATCTGGATGCCGAACAGGCAGGAGTAGGTACGGCTACCTGCGGACCGGGTGTATTGCCGCAATATCTGGTACCGGTGAAAAAGCAGAGTTTTGAATTTACGCTTTATCCGGTAAAATAGCCTGAAACTGATTGCATTTGGATAGAAATATTGCATTGAGATAGAATATAGGGGAGCGAATGGCATGGATTTAGCGAAGTTTAATGAAAAGCGCTTCGGGAAAGCCATGAAATTTGCTCCTTTATATTTATCTTTGTCTCATTAGCATTAAATCAATATTTATTATGATGAACAAACTACTTACTTCTCTCTTTTTATCTTCTGTGATAACGTTGGGCGGATGTGGACTGACGAAAGAAAACTACTATGTGAAGCATGTTGAATTTCCACAGGATGCAACCCTCGAACAAAAAATCGATATGGCAGCAAGGCTGGTTCCTACCCCCCAGCAGGCTGCGTGGCAACAAATGGAGCTGACTGCTTTCCTGCATTTCGGTATCAACACATTCACCGGACGCGAATGGGGCGATGGTCAGGAAGACCCTGCTATCTTTAACCCTACAGAGCTGGATGCAGAACAATGGGTGCGCACCTTGAAAGACGCCGGATTTAAAATGGTACTTCTCACGGCAAAGCATCATGACGGCTTTTGTCTGTGGCCTACAGCTACCACGAAACATTCGGTAGCCTCTTCCCCTTGGAAAAACGGTCAGGGCGACGTAGTGAAAGAACTGCGTAACGCTTGCGATAAATATGATATGAAATTCGGAGTCTACCTCTCTCCGTGGGACCGGAATGCGGAATGCTACGGAGATTCTCCTAAATACAACGAATTCTTTATTCGGCAATTAACGGAATTACTTACTAATTACGGCGAAGTGCACGAAGTGTGGTTTGACGGCGCAAACGGAGAAGGACCGAACGGAAAGAAACAAATCTATGACTGGGATGCGTTCTACAAGACTATCCAACAGTTGCAGCCGAAAGCGGTGATGGCAATTATGGGCGATGATGTCCGTTGGGTAGGTAATGAAAAAGGATTGGGACGCGAAACGGAATGGAGTGCAACGGTGCTGACTCCGGGCATTTATGCTCGTTCCGAAGAAAACAACAAACGACTGGGCGTCTTTAGCAAAGCCGAAGATTTAGGAAGCCGTGCGATGCTGGAAAAGGCAACGGAGTTATTCTGGTATCCTTCGGAAGTAGACGTGTCTATCCGTCCGGGATGGTTTTATCATGCGGAAGAAGACAGCAAAGTGAAATCCTTAAAACATCTGGCTGATATCTATTTCCAATCGGTAGGCTATAACTCGGTGCTCTTGCTGAATATTCCTCCCGACCGCAGAGGATTGATTAATGAAGCGGATGTGCAGCGGTTGAACGAATTTGCTGCTTATCGGGAGAAGATATTTACGAACAACCGGGTAGAGAAAGGAAGAAAAGACTGGGAGGCTGTTTCCGGCAGTGAAACTGTTTATTCCTTGAAACCGGAGTCGGAAATCAACGTTGTGATGTTGCAGGAAGATATCACGAAAGGGCAACGGGTGGAGTCTTTTACCGTAGAGGCATTGACGGAACAAGGCTGGCAGGAAGTGGCGAAAGGAACGACTGTAGGCTATAAGCGTATGGTTCGTTTTCCGGCAGTAAAGGCTACCCAGCTTCGGGTGAAGATCAACGAATGTCGTCTGACGGCTCACATCAGTCAGGTGGCAGCCTACTATGCAGACCCTTTGGAAGAAGAGAACCGGACGGAAAACTGGAACAATCTGCCTCGTGCTTCATGGAAACAGGTGGCTGCTTCTCCGTTGACCATTGATTTGGGCAAAGAAGTCGAACTCTCCGCATTTACTTATGCACCTCTGAAAGCGGAAGCGAAACCGACGATGGCTTTCCGTTACAAATTCTACGTGAGCGCAGATGGCAAGAACTGGAAGGAAGTGCCTGCCAACGGTGAGTTCAGCAATATCATGCATAATCCGTTGCCGCAGACTGTCACTTTCGGTCAGAAGGAAAAGGCACGCTTTATCAAGCTGGAAGCTACCACCCCTACGGCTACAACGGCGCAAGTAGAAATGAATGAAATCGGAGTGACCGTAGCTCCTTGACGAAGCTTTGAATTTTAACTTAATAAGTACATCACTTTGAGAATAGATACTTATTCATTCTAACCTAATAATTATCAAAAGACAAAATGAGAAAAGAATTTTATGGTATATTACCTTTAGCGTTAACTTCCTGTCTGGCTTCTCAGACCACTGCTCAGGAGAAACAAACCCAGCGTCCGAATGTTGTTTTTATCTATGCGGATGATATCGGTTACGGCGATTTGAGTTGTAACGGAGCCAAGACTATTCATACTCCTAATGTGGAACGTCTTGCCAAAATGGGAGTACGTTTTACCAATGCGCACAGTGCAGCTGCTACCAGTACGCCTTCCCGCTATGCGATGCTGACCGGTGAATATGCATGGCGCAAAGCCGGAACAGGTATTGCTGCCGGAGACGCTGCGGCTATTATCCGTCCGGAACGCTATACAATGGCGAACCTGTTCAAGGATGCCGGATACAACACCGGAGTCGTAGGCAAATGGCATCTGGGACTGGGCGACAAGGGCGGAGAACAAGACTGGAACAAGCCTTTGCAGCCGGGAACGAATGATATCGGCTTCGAATATTCCTTTATCATGGCAGCTACGGGCGACCGTGTTCCTTGTGTATTTGTAGAGAATGATCAGGTGATCAACCTTGATCCGAATGATCCGATTCAGGTAAGTTACAAAGCGAACTTTCCGGGAGAACCTACCGGGAAGGACAATCCGGAGTTGCTGAAAATGCATCCTTCTCACGGACACGACCAGAGTATCGTGAACGGTATTTCCCGTATCGGATATATGAAGGGCGGAAAGTCGGCTCTCTGGCAGGATGAGAAGATTGCGGAGACGCTGACAGGAAAAGCTGTTTCCTTTATTGAAGGACACAAGTCTGCTCCTTTCTTCCTGTATTTTGCCACGCAGGATGCGCATGTTCCCCGTGTTCCGTCTCCACAGTTCGCAGGAAAGAGCGGCATGGGACCTCGCGGCGATTGTCTGCTCGAATTTGACTGGTCGGTAGGCGAGATTCTGAATGCACTCGAACGACTGGGATTGGATAAGAATACACTGGTGATTCTTTCCAGTGATAACGGTCCGGTAGTGGACGACGGATATAAGGATCAGGCAGTGGAATTGCTAGGCGATCATACTCCGGGCGGCATTTATCGCGGAGGAAAGTACAGTTCGTTCGAAGCGGGTACACGTATTCCTTGTATCTGGAGCTGGCAGGGTGTGATCCGTCCGGGAACAGTTTCGGATGCATTGCTCTGTCAGATAGACTGGTTTGCTACTTTTGCTGAAATGCTGAATGTCCGCTTGCCGGAAGGTGCGGCACCGGATAGTGAACCGATGCTGAAAGCGTGGACAGGCAAGCAAAAGAAGGGACGCGAATGGCTGGTACTTCAGAATGCACAGAATAACCTGTCGGTGACAGACGGAAGATGGAAATATCTCCGTCCGGGAAATGGACCGGCATATCTGAAAGCAGTGAATATCGAGTTGGGAAACAGTAAGGAACCGCAGCTTTACGATCTGAAGAAAGATCCGAAAGAAAAGAATAATGTGGCGGGTCAGAATCCGGAACTGGTAAAGAAGATGGCAGCACAGTTGGAGAAAATTGTAGATGGACGCTACGGTCTGCCACTATAAAAGAAATGCTTAGAGAGTAGCAGTGGGACTGGCGGTCTTGATTTCTAGTAAATCGGACGCCAGTCTTTTTTTTAAACCAAACGTAGGTTTTCACTGTTATCTTTCTATATAAATGATATATAAAGAAAGAACTTATGTTAGTAGTCGATTTAGGAAAATGGATGAACAAAATCCTGATAGATTGGGGGATAGATGCGAAGGTTGCCGATCGTTTTGATGAAACAATTATTGCTATACTGATGATAGCCATTGCTGTAGGGGTGGACTATCTTTGTCAGGCAATTCTAGTGGGAGGAATGAGGCAGTATACCCGCAGGAAACCGCATCTTTGGAATACATTGCTGATGAAACGTAAAGTGTTTCATAATCTGATTCATACGATTCCCGCCATCCTTGTCTATGCCCTGTTGCCGATGGCTTTCATGCGTGGCAAGGAACTGCTGGTTATTTCGCAGAAGGCTTGTGCCATTTATATCATCTTTTCTTTGCTGCTGGCTATCAATGGGATTCTGCTGATGATCATGGATATTTACGATGGAAAGGAGACAATGAAGAACCGACCGATGAAAGGATTCATTCAAGTACTTCAGGTACTTTTGTTTTTTATCGGGGGGATTGTGATTATCTCTATCCTTGTAAATAAATCGCCTGCTAGTCTGTTTGCGGGACTAGGTGCTTCGGCAGCCATCCTGATGCTGGTATTCAAGGATTCCATTTTGGGATTTGTGGCAGGTATTCAGCTTTCTGCCAATGATATGGTGCGTCCGGGAGACTGGATCACGCTTCCTTCCGGTGCCGCAAATGGTACGGTGCAGGAGATTACGCTTAACACGGTCAAGATTCAGAACTTTGATAATACGATTTCTACGGTTCCGCCTTATACGCTGGTCAGCAGTCCTTTTCAGAACTGGCGTGGCATGAAGGATTCCGGTGGGCGGCGGGTGATGAAGAATATTACACTGGACCTGACGACACTCCAGTTTTGTACGCCGGAGATGCTCGACCGTTATCGGAAAGAGATTCCACTCATGGCGGATTATCAGCCGGAGGAAGGAGTGGTGCCCACCAATTCACAGGTTTACCGGGTGTATATCGAGCGGTATCTTTGCAGTCTGCCGGTGGTGAATCAGGATTTGGATTTGATTATCAGTCAGAAAGAGGCTACCATGTACGGAGTTCCTATTCAGGTTTATTTCTTTTCCCGCAATAAGGTGTGGAAAGAGTACGAGCGGATTCAGTCGGATATCTTCGACCATTTGCTGGCGATGGTGCCGAAGTTCGACTTGAAGGTATACCAGTATTCTGACTAACTCTATAGGGGACATCTTTGCCACAGGCTTAGCACAACTGTGCCACGCCTGTGGCACGGCCGTGCCAAGCTGTTGGCATAGTTGTGCCAAAGCGTTGGCACAAGTCTTTCGCAGGGATGTTACGGATGATGCTCCGGTATGTCCCGTTAGTTAGCAAGGAAGGTCGTTAAAAGTCCGGACCGTTTCTAGCTTCTTTCATCAGTCGTTCGAAGCGTTTTACGATATCGGGATGTTGCGCAGCCACATCGTGTTCTTCTCTGATGTCCGTTTCCAGATTATAAAGCTGCATTTGCGTATTGCCTTTCCGGATGTCCGTGATGATTCCTTTCCATTTTCCCATGCGGATTGCTTTGTTGCCAATCCTTGGGTCAGGATATTCCCAATATAAATAAGTGTGTTCTTTTTGTTTCCCTTTTTTGCCGAGCAATGTGGGCAGAAAGCTGATTCCGTCCGTTGGCGGACAAGTGATGCCTGCCAGTTCTGCCAGCGTAGGCATAACGTCCTGAAAAGCGCAGATGTGGTCACTTTGCGTACCGGGTTTTATTTTGCCGGGCCATGTGATAATGGCGGGGACACGGATACCTCCTTCATGCAAGAAACATTTGCCCCATCCGTATGCTGAATTGAAAAGTCCCCCGCTGTTGAACCAGGGAGAATCGCTGCCTCCGTTGAACGTAGGACCATTATCTGAAGTAAACACAATCAAGGTATTTTCGTACAGATGTTCCGCTTTCAGTTTTTCGATCAGTTGGCCGATCTGCTCGTCGAAATAACTGATCATAGCCGCATAGGTAGCATGCGGATACCGGCAGGGCAGATATCCCGCTTGTCCGGTGTAAGGCTTTTCGTCCCCGAATTTCTTTACATAATGCTGTACCCAGCGTTCGGGTGCCTGAAGCGAGACGTGCGGCAGGGGAGTGGTCCACATCAGGAAAAACGGTTTGCGTTTATTGGCATCGACAAATCCCATCAGTTCATCAAAGATCAGATCGTTGGCATATTCCTTTTGCGTATATTTAGCGTAGCTGGCTGGATCGTTCGGATCGGCACCTTTATCCAGAGGGCTTCGGTGAGGGTCTGTCACTTTGTTGGACAGGTAGACACGTTCTTCGTCATTATACAGAAAAGGAGGATAGTATGTGTGCGACTGGCGCTGGCAATTGTATCCGTAGAATCGGTCGAACCCCTGTTTGTTGGGAGTTCCTTCGGAACCCGGATACCCCAGTCCCCACTTGCCGAAACATCCGGTGGTATATCCCGCTTGTTGCATCATTCGCCCGATAGTCATCGTGTTCGCCTGTAGGGGGAATTGCCCTTCCAGCTCTTTATGAACGTACACCGAGTCGTAGTTGTTTACTGCTCCGCGTTCGGCTAACTCATTGTTGAAGCGGATTTGCGCATGACCGGAGTGCATACCTGTCATCAGTACGCAGCGTGCCGGAGCTGATACGGGGGAACCGGAATAATGTTGTGTCAGTTTGATGCCTTCGCTGCATAAACGGTCGATATGGGGTGTTTCTATTTTGTCTTGTCCGAAGCAACCGATATCTCCATATCCCAGATCGTCCATTAAAATATAGATAACGTTGGGAGATGCGGGTTGGGTTTGTCCGTGCAGGTAACCGCTGCACAGGGCGGGTATTGCGATCAATAAATTTCTTTTGTTCATGATGTTCTTTTTTTTAATCCCATTTATAATCTTTCGTTACATCTTCTTTCAGAGCCGGTCCGAATTCGAATCCAGCTTCTTCGAACCATGCTTTGCGGTGAAGGATGTTCCGGTAGAACCGGTCGAAGTCAAGCGCTTCCCCCTCGTGCCACATCTGTTCGGACAGAGCGAGGATGCGGGGGAAAAGTCGTCGGTCTATCATTCGTTCCGTGACTCCGTCGTCGGTCCATAATGCGCAGCTCATGCCAAGTATCAGCGGATTTTTCTCGCTGATGGCTTTGTCGGAAGGGTTGTTCAGATAGACATCTTTCAAGTCGAACGTACGTGCTTCCGTATATCCTTTCCACGGGGTGACGGGGAAGTTCAGATACGTATAGTAGTTGGAACTGCAAATGACCGGATAATGGTGTTTGACGGCGTTTCTGAGTGCGAGGTCTTTGTGTCCCCGATAGTTCCACCACTGGATAACAGTATTGTCCGGCAACGGGTAGCCGTCATGATAGACTACGTCGCCCCAGAAGATGGCTTTCCGTCCTTTCGACTTCAGATAGTTTGCCATTTGCGCAGAGAACCATAGCTGGAGGTCGTGACTGTCTTTCAGTCCTTCTGTGGTAATCCTTTTCCGGCAATCCGGGCATTGATCCCAGTTGCCTTTCGGGGCTTCGTCTCCGCCCAGATGTATGTAGGGAGAAGGAAAGAGGGCGCATACTTCATCCAGTACGTTTTTCAGGAAACGGAGAGTTCCGTCTTTTCCTGCACAAAATATGTTCTGGGTAAATCCGCTTTGCGGTATCTCTACCGGCAATCCGAAACAACCGAGCTCCGGATAGGCAGAGAGAGCAGCTTCGGCATGGCCCGGCATATCTATTTCGGGGACGATGGTGATATTCCGTTGACGGGCATATTCGATGATATCCCGTATTTCTTCCTGTGTATAGAATCCCTGCTGTTCTTCTCCTTTGCCTACCGAACCGCCAGTCCGGGTGAGGTGCGGATATTGCTTGATTTCGATGCGCCATCCCAGTCCTTCGGTCAGATGCCAGTGGAAGTAGTTCATTTTGAGCAGTGAAGCCATGTCGATATACTTTCTGATGGTGGTAATCTTCTGGAACTGACGTCCGGAGTCCAGTAAGAAGCAGCGCCACTGTGTGCGGGGATAGTCCGTCACGCTTGCGCAGGCAAAGGTGATAGATCCTGCTGAACCGGCTACCCATTGGCGTAGCGTTTGTACGGCATAGGTGAATCCTCCTTTGTCGGAGGCGCTGATTACCATCTGTTGCGGATGAATCTTGATCCGGTAACCTTCGGGGGGCAGGGATGAGTCGGTTATCCAGCAGATATCGGCTTTGGATTCTTTTTTTTGCCATTTGATGGGAGTGTGGGAGAGTACTTCTTCTCGAAAAAGGTTTAGATAAAAAGCGGTAGTGTCTTCGGCGTACATAGAAACCTTTTTCCCTAAAATCAGGTTGCCTGTCTGCATTTCTACTTGATTGGGGGTAGGAAATACGATTTGGGCGCGGACGGCGACTGTGTACGATAGAAGAAAGAGAGCTGTAAAAATTAGGTGCTTCATGGGGTACAGTGTGTTTATTTAGATTTTGTAAGAGTCGGCAAAAGGATTACCCGTATTAGTCTGATGTCTCAAAAATACGAATAAATTTCAAGTACTCAATTATTCTTTTGAGTAAACTTACGAAATCAATACAGTTAAAAAGGGAAGAGGCAGTGTCAAATATCAAGGTCTTTCAGCCACGCTAATGACGAAATGCTTGTCCTGTCATTGGGATGACTGTCAAGAAGAGCCAATATTTGCCACAGCCTCTTCCGGTTAGTTCCGGATTATCCGGTTGGTGATGGATTACCGGTTAATTTCCTTCCTCCCATCCCGGATTCTGTTCGAGTTGGGGATTCAGTACCCGTTCGTTGCGTGGAATAGGATTGAGGTAATAGTAATCCGGCCATAGATGATTCTGTTTCGGATGGAATTCGAGATATCCTTCGGAGCCGCCACCGTCGATAGTCACATTGGTTCCTGCCGTGAAGTCGGATGCACGTACGTATTGTCCGAGTTTCTTCTTCAGTGCATAATGGCATTTCTTCCATCTTCTCAGGTCGTCGAAACGGAATCCTTCGGAGAATAGTTCGATGCGTCGTTCCCGTCGTATTTCCCATAATAGCGGACTCACTTCGTAGTCGTTGGGATAATCCGGATTTCCGAGATCACGTTTCGGGTCGAAGGCTGAGTTTATTTCCGAGACTTTCATGAGTTTTACATTGGCACGCGGGCGCAGTTTGTTGATTGTGACGTCGGCAACTGTCTGGTCAAACTCGCCGAGTTCGCACATGGCTTCCGCGTAGTTCAGCATGACTTCTTCGATGCGGAAAATAGGCATATCCGTCTCTTCATTTCGTTGGCTGCCCATGCTCAGGTAGCAGCAATAGTATTTCCAGTTGTTATATCCGAAGGCAGACTTGTACCACGGCTGGTTCTCCAGATAGAAGTCAAAGTGAGGCGATGCACCCAGAATACCACCGTCATATCCTTGACGGAATGGCAATAACTTCTGTCGTTCCTTGCTGGTGCCGTACCCGATTCCCATGCGGACGGTGAGGCTGTCGATAAAACTGCGGTCTTTGGAGTTATCCGTAAATTTCCATTTATTGTCCCAGGCTGTGCTGGAAGCCGAACGGTCTACCCGGTAAGGAGGAGTGACGTGCAGCCACAAACGATGGTCACGGTTGCTGAACTCGTCGTATATATCCTTGTCACCCAGATAGGCGTCACTCGTCCAGCGTGGCTTTCCGTCCGTGCACAGGTAACTGTCCACTAAGTCGCGGGTCGGATTGTAAAAGGAGGTAGCGGTCGTTCCCCCGATGCTGACAGCGTGCACTACACCGACAGCATCCGAATATTCTCTGTACAGAATGACGCCGGTAACATCTTTCAGTTCCAGTGAACAGAACAGATCGTCGTAGCAGTCCGCCACGTTCGGATAAGTCTGCATCAGTTCGGCGGATACCCGTTTGCATTCCCGCAGATAAGTTTCGGCGTTGTTGAGTCCGTGATATTTACGCCAGGTACCTTCGAAAAGGCAGAAACGGGAGAGTAAAGCCTGTACACAAGCCTTGTTGATGGTGTTTCTGCCTTCTCCGTTCACGTTGATATTCTTTTCGGCAAATTGCAGGTCTTCCAGAATGTGACCGGCTATTTCATCTCTGGAGGCACGAGGGCCTTTGATCAGTTCTGTTTCGTCGTCGCTCAGCACATGATCAATCCAGGGTACGCCACCGTAAGCCGACAGGAGAGACAGGTAGCGGTAACTACGGAAAAAGTAACCGACGGAACGCCAGTTCGCCTTTTCTACATCCGTCATTTTCGAACCGTCAATGCGGTCGAGCATCAGGTTGACCCTCCGGATATAGCTGTAATAGTTCCAGGAAGTATTGTCTTTCTTGTCGGGGATGGTCACCAGTTTTCTGATCCAGTTGCTTTCGCTGGTTCCTCTTGTCTGGTTGTACGAGATGTCGTCCGTAGAATTTTCCGAGCCATAGCCCAATGAAGGCAGGGTTTCATACAATCCCCAGGCGTATGCCTTGAAATTGTCGTATGTTTCAAAAGCCGTTTCGGCAGTCGGGTCTCCCAAAGGATACCTTTCCAGGAAATCGTTATTGAGACAGCTTGCTAACAAAACTGTACATATAAAGATTAAATATTTTCTCATAATACATTGGTTATTAGAATGTAACATTGATACCGAAAGAGAATTTTCTCATGAACGGATATTCCCAGGCACCTTTTGACAGCATATCGGTTTCCAGTCCTTCCGGCAGGTGATCCCACGTGTAGAGGTTCTCTCCGCTGAAGAATACTTTCACATCGTCGAAGTAGAGACGCTGGGACCATACTTTGGGCAAGGTATAGGAAAGCGTGATGTTTTGCAGTTTCAGGTAAGAGGCGTTGGCGAGATACTTCGACTGTTTCCAGTGGTTGTAGCTTGTGTTTACCCCGTCGTTGGAATACACACGCGGATAATAGGCATTGGTGTTAGTCGGAGTCCAGAAGTTGAGAGTTTCTTTGAACAGGCTTCCCCAGCCTCCGGTAGGCCATGCGATCTGGTCGGTGCGCCAATAATCCCGTTTGCCTACGCCTCGGAGGAAGATAGAGAGGTCGAGTCCTTTCCAGCTGATTCCTGCGGTGATGCCGTAGTGGAAACGCGGAGTCGAGTTACCGATGATACGCTGGTCGCCGGGATTGTCGGCGGTTCCTTCGCCGCTCCAGATGGTTTCGGTATCGTCATCGAAGTTCTTATACAGCACGTCTCCCGGAAAAACTTTTCCTGCTCCTTTCGGAATGGGGATTCCCGGTTTTAGTGTACCGTCTGCGTTGAAGTCGTCTTCCGTGTAGAAGCGGTCGGTGACATATCCCCAGATTTCTCCCATTTTCATGCCTTTGCGGTAAATCTTGTCGCCTAGCAGGTTGGTCTCATTATTGTATTTCGTGATTTCACTTTGTGAGTCGTACAGGTTGAATCCGATCCGGTAGCTCCAGTCCTTGTTGATGCGGTCTCTCCAGTTCAGTTCCAGTTCCCAGCCGTACGTCTTCAGGTCAGCGGCGTTCTGTTTGGCGGCGGTGGCTCCCACTACCCACGGTAGGTCCATACCGGGTGCCAGCATCCCTTTGGTGTCGCGGCGATACCAGTCGAAAGTACCGTTAAAGCGGTTGTCGAAGAATCCGAAATCGACTCCGAAGTCCAGTGTATATACCTTTTCCCACGAGAAACTGCTGCTGACCATTGCCGGTGCATTCAGTGTAGTCGTCTTTTGTCCGTCCACCAGCCATTCTGTCAAGTAAGGTGACATGGAAGGGATGTAGGGATAGTTTTCCGGAGTGTTGTCCGGCTTCAGTATGATCTGGTTGCCGATAGAGCCCCATGAGGCACGTAGTTTCAAGTTAGACAGGAAGCTTTTGGTATTCTTCATGAATGCTTCTTCCGAAATGCGCCATCCGGCGGAGAAGGAAGGGAAGAAACCGAAACGGCTGTCTTTCGGGAAACGGGATGTACCGTCGTAGCGTCCGTTGGCTTCGAACATGTATTTACCGTCGTAAGTGTAATTGACACGGTAGAACAAACCTCTGATAGCATATTCATCGAAACTGTCGGTGACGGATGCCGTTCCGGTAGAACCGGAGAGCGACGGCAGATTTTCCAGTAATACGTCCGTGCGCTGCGACCATTGCGATTCCTTATGACTCTCTTCCTGATTGTAACCACCCATAATAGAGATATCATGTTTACCTATTGAAAAGTCGTAATTGGCGAATGCGTTAATAGCGTTGTAATTGGTGAAACCTTGCGTCAGGGCATAACGTGAGTTCTCTACATTGTTCAGCAGCCCTGTAAAGTTGAATCCTATATACTTGTATTTGTTGACGTACATCCGGTTGTACTCGGTGATCCGGTTGTAGGTATATTCACCTGTTATTTTCAGTCCTTTCAGCGGAGAGATGATGACACGTCCCAAAGTACGCAGGTTGGTCTTCTTGATCACCCTCGGTTCTCCGTAGCGTACGAAAGTAGCGGACGTTTCGGCAGGATATTCGATGCCGTCTTGTTCGTATGGCAGGATGTTGTGGTAGGACGGCAAGTACATGGCACTTCCCCAGACACCGTTTCGTCCGCCTTGCTCCACTTTGTTCTGGGTGGAGTTCGCGTATCTGATATCCAGTTGGGTGGTCAGCCACTTGTTTACGTCGACACTCAGGAAGCTGGACATATTGATACGGTCGAATTTGTCTTTGTCCGTTACCAGAATGCCGTCCTCACCGGTATATCCCAGGCTTAGTCGGTAGCTGGTACGCTGGCTGCCTCCCGATACGGAGAAGCTGTGGTTCTGCATGAATCCGAAGTTATCCATCATATCGGCAAACATATCATTCTCCCGCATCAGGAACAGGTTGCCCTGATCGTCGAAAATATATCCGTTCGGATAATTGGAAGGATTCGCCTGATAGTCTCGTATGTAGCCTTCCCATTGGGTGATGTTTTTTCCGTCTACATAGGTATCGTTTGCCCATCCCATTTCCTTGTACGCCAGTACCGATTCCAACGGACTTGCTTTCTGCGGAAGCTCCGATGCTTTCGAGAAAGAGAAGTTGTTGTTGTAATTGAATCTGGGAGCCATGTCCTTTTTACCCTGCTTCGTAGTAATCAGAATCACACCGAAAGCTGCGCGGGCACCGTAGATAGCTGCGGAAGCGGCATCCTTCAAAATAGAGACAGATTCAATATCCTGCGGATCAATCATGTTGATATCCATCGGTACGTTGTTGACCAATACGAGAGGCTCACCACCATTGATGGAGGTTGTTCCACGGATATTGTACGTCATGTCGTCTCCCGGAGTTCCCGTTGTCGATTCAATTTTTAGTCCCGGCACGACTCCTTGTAGGGCAGCCGAAACGTTGGTAATCGGGCGGTCGCCCAACGACTCTTTGATATTTACAGAGGCTACAGCGCCGGTCATATTCACTTTTTTCTGTGTACCGAATCCGATGACTACCACTTCATCCATAGTCTGGGTATCTTCCTGTAGCTGTATGTTGAAAAGTGTCTTGTTTTTGACTGTTACTTCTTGTGTGACGTAACCGATATAAGTAACCCGTAACTTGCTGTTGGCAGGCACTTCCAGTGAGAATTCCCCGTTCATGTCGGTAATGGTCGCCTGTTTGCTGCCGTCGACCAGAACGTTTGCTCCAATTAGAGGTTCACCTTGCGCATCTGTTACGGTTCCCCGTATTTTTATGGACTGCTGGGTAGAAGTAGTATTGTTGGGGGCTGCTTCTGCCTTTGCCGGGACAGGAATGATAATAATATGCTTACCTTCTTGCCTGTAAGTGAATCCTGTTCCTTTGAGTACGGAGTTCAGAACGGAAGAGACTGCTTCCCTAACAAAATTGGCGCTGACCTTTTGTTTCACGTCCAGTTTCGTCTGATTATAAGCGATACTAAATTCGGTCTGATCTTCAATGATTTCGAATACTTTTAATAGAGGTTGGTTTTTCATAGATACCGTTATTGGCTGATTTTGCCCATAGGCTATGTTATAAAAACATAAAGCGAATAACAATATATAAAATTTATGAATTTTTACGGGATAACCTATGCCCGACAATTTATAAAATTTCATACTTTTGTGAGTTAATCATTAATACTAATTTAAGTGTACACAACTAATTTAAATGAAGTAATTTTGATTTGGGGGAGTTGGTATCCGCGAAATATCGACTCCCTTTTTTCTGTCTATCGGCCTCCTTTCTTATTTAGGGGTGAATAAATTAAGAGAATGTTCTCGTCTTCGACTTTATAGTCTATGTTTCCTATGGTTTTGGTCACGATATTCATGATCTCCTTGATAGGGGCTTTTTGTTTGAACTTGATGGTATATACATCGGTGGTAGCCAGATGCGGAGGGACGATGATGTGTATGTCGTATATTCTCTCTATCGTAATGAAAATATCGCTGAGAGTCATTGCCGCAAAGTTCAGCTCGCCTCTGGTCCAGCCGGAGTAGACAGAGGCGTCGATAATCTTTTTATTAAATTCTCCGGACGGGTTGTCATATTCCAGTTGTTCGTTGGGTGTGAGGGTGATGATATCCTCATTGTTTGCTTTCTGAACGACTACAGAGCCCGATTCCAGAGTAGTGGTTGTCTTCTCATCTTCCGCATAAGCGTGTACGTTGAATTTAGTTCCCAATACTTTCACTTTCAGATGGTTGGTCTTGACGATGAATGGATGTTGCTTGTCTTTCTTTACGTCAAAATTGGCTTCTCCTATCAGATATACCGAACGGATATCTCCTGTGAACTTTTGCGGATAGACCAGTAAGGTTCCTGAGTTGAGGTATGCTGTGGTGCCGTCGGGCAAGGTAATCTGCTTTTGTTCGCCTCTGGGCACATAGTACTCGACAAGTTCTGTATGCTCTTCATTCGATTGTATATATAGGTAGGATGCCACTATAGAGAGTAGGGGAATCAATAATACAGCCGCCACTTGCGCCCATCTGCGTAAGGTATACCTTGCGGTTGCCTTCCGCTGTCGGGGGGCAATCTTCCTGCGGAAATTCTGATAAGAACGTTCGGTACCTGCATCGGCCTTGAAATTCTGGTCTTCCCATAATTCCATCAATGCTTCTTCTTTCTCTGCCTGTTCACTGGAGTCGACAAGCCATTTCCATAACTTCTCTTTAAGTTCAGGACTGAACTTATCGGAAGTAAAGTTTTTAATTATTTTATGAGCGTTCGACATATTAGCGCATTTTAGGTGTGGTTACATATATAAGATACGTAACTGATTAATTACGCACAGTCTCTATGCTACTTTTTCTCGGAAAAATCGGCATAAGACGCAAAGAAAAGCAAAGTTCTACTTGAATAATTGGAGGTCAGTATTTTATATGCAGGGCGGATTGAAACAAACTTTGGCATAAAACGCTTGAAAATACCCCTTTCGGACAAAGTTCGGCTACTAAGCAGCTACCAGTCCTAAAGAGGATATATGGGATATAACAAGTTCTGTTTCATAACTATGCGTTGTTTTGCATAACTCTTGGTAACAAATAATTAACTACCTTTAGAAACGAAAATTTTAGAGTTATGAAAACAAAGAGAAGTACGTTTGCAACCTCGTTCTACATCAAGAGATCGGCAGTGAGAAACCGGGACGGAAAAGCCCCCATCATGGTGAAGATCTCCATTGATGGGGATGACAAAGTATTGGGAACCAAACTATTCGTTACGCCGGATTTATGGGAGAATGGTAAGGCAAAAGGCAAGTCTGCCGAGGCGACAGAGATAAACGGGCAGCTCAAAGAAGTCAGTGCCCGGCTTACCAACCACTATCACCGCATCCTCCGGGAAGAGGATTTTGTCACCGCCGAAAAGCTGCGTAACGCCTTTCTGGGTATCGGTGTGATGGAAAACTGTATCCTGAAAGATTTCGAGAACATGAACCGGGAATTTGAGGCGATGGTGGAGAAAGGACAGCGTGCCAAATCCACTTACAACAAGTACTTGGCCGTGTACAACCATTTTGCCACCTTCCTTTGGGAGAAGAAGAAACGAACCGATATGGCTTACAAGGAACTGACAAAGGAGATTATCACCGATTTCGACAAGTACCTGCGCGTGGAAAAGGGATTGAGTGACAACACTCTTTGGATATACACCATGCCACTGCTCAGCCTGACAGACAAGGCATGGCGGCGTGGTATCGTCCGTTCCGACCCTTTCGGCGAGTACAGCCTTGAAATGCAGGAGACAGACCGGGGCTACCTCACGGAAGAGGAACTGCGCACCCTGGCTAACGCCGTGTTCGTGAAAAAACAGACCAACCTCGTACGTGACATGTTCCTCTTCGGGTGCTTCACCGGACTTAGCTACATTGATATAAAGACACTCACCCATGACAAGATCCAGCGCATGGACTTCGACGGCGAGGATTGGATCATAACCCGACGCACCAAGACCCGTGTGTCGAGCAACGTTCCCCTTATGGAAATAGCCAAGGAACTGATAGAAAGGTACAAGGGACTTGCCGGAGGCGATTTCGTATTTCCCATGCCCTCTAACGGTACATGCAACAAGCACCTCAAACAGATTGCCAAAGCCTGCGGCATCAGCAAGGAGATCGGATTCCACCTGAGCAGGCACACCTTCGCCACGACCGTCTATCTCTGCAACGGCGGCACGATAGAGGCGCTCTCCAAGATACTCGGTCACAAGCACATCAGCACCACGCAGATCTACGCTGAAGTAACCAACAAGATGGTAAGTTCAGATTTCCGTGCAATCTCCGGCAACCTCGCCGCCATGCAGCGGAGCGTACTGGAGAAAAGGGACAGGAAGCAAGGTAGGAAAAAGGTGCACCGGTCCCTCCGGGAAACGGCTTGACACCTTTCTCCATGCGAAACACGGCAAAGGCAGGAACCCCGATACAGTGCTCCTGCCTTTGCTGCATTTTCCGATGTATATCCCCGTGCGTTTATGTTGGACTTTTCCCCCGTTTGCGCTTTTGTCTCATGTCCACGTAATTTTCTTCCAGCATACGCAGCAGATCCGACTGGCGGTAAAGCGTCTTGCCTGGCAGCGATATGTACGGGATCAACCGTTGTGTGCGGTAGCCCTGCAACGTCCTTGACGTGATATGTAACATTCTGCACACATCCTCACCCGTGAAATAGACCTCGCCGTTCATCGCCGGACGGAAATGCGCCGTCACCGTATCAATATACCTCATGCCCTCTTCCAGAGCCTCGAAGTACGCACGTACCTCTTCCGTGTCTTTTGTTATCACTTCCATGTCACTCGTCCTCCATTATTTCCCGGCTCATGGATTCCACGAATACCTCCACGTCCTCCGTCCGGTAGTAAATCTTATGGTTGATCTGGCTGTACGGCAGCAGTCCCCGGTCACGGTAGGTCTGCAACGTCCGTTTACTGATCCCCAGTTTCTCGCACACGTCCGCCCCGTCCATCCAGTTCATCTTCCCGGGCGGGCGGTAACGGGCGCAAAGTTCCTTCACGTGCCGTGAGAAGCAGCCGAACCGCTCCTTCATCTCCTCAAAGGTCTTCTTTTCAATACTTACTATTTCCATCGTTCTGATACATTTTTCATTATACTTCCCTGCAAATATATGGATTCATATAAAACTATGTATCAAAACCGTATAGCTTGTCAGCGTTTTGCTTCACGTTCGTAGCCTTGTCGTACCCCAAACGATGAAAGGCGGGGAAAAGTCCTACATAAACGTACCCAGTTCAAGGGTACGCACGAGAACGGAATCCATAGCACCAATTCCGGATGGTTCAAAGGAAAATGTGTACTACGCACCGACTTCACCCTCATCCAGCCACGATGCAAGTTGATGGGGCACGGGGCAAATTTCGTCACCGGCTTGCCCCTTGTCAAAGCCATCTCTTTCGAAAACGGACTGGAATAGTTATTTTACTTTTGCGGTAATTTCATCTATCAGGTTCGTGATCTTCTCAATGGAATACTTTTCTATCAATCTCCTGTTTGCCGCTTCTGCCTTTAGTCTTTCATTGATTAATTTTAGTTGTGGCAAATCTGATTGACAATATTTGCTCAAGTGTTCTATTTCACTGCCCCAAGAGGTATATTTATAACGGAACTGTAAAAAATGCAGAAAGGTGTTACGTGATTCGTTGGACAATCCCAAAATACTTTTTGAAACCTTATCCGCATCAGCCTCTTGGAATATTGAAGTATCCCTATAAAGACGCTGTTTGACCGGGACTACATCATTCAATGCCGGATTCAGGCGTTCGCAAGTTTCATCCGTCAGATTTTCCAGCATGACAGACACTTTATTAGGGCATTTCTTCAATCTTTGCCCGAATAGTTTTTGAAAATACGCAACCAGTCCATTCAAAATTCGATCTGAACCAATATTAGAATGATTCCTTCTTGTACCCGCATGTACCTTTGAGTTACAATTCAACAAACCCTCCATGTCGCTGATACCTTCCATCAGCCTGTCTATGGAGTGCTTGCCTTGGGCTATGATGTCTTCCTCGGATACGTGAACAAGGTTGTCGCTATATAAAACCGATAGTACAGATATAATGACAAACAATTCTTTTAGATCAACGCTTTCATCCGCAAAGTAATATCGTACCGTTTCCCCGTAGTGTTTCTCGTATTCCCCGTTATCCAGTCTCCAATAGTCGTACAGGTAATCCCAACTGTTCAAACTTGCGTCTTCGGCTGCAAAATATTGTTGCAGGTAGGTCGTGTCAAAATACCCGCTTTCCAGATAGCAGACAATTTCATTAACGATGAATCTATCAAAAATATCCAACTGTTTACCTATCTCTATAAAACGGTATTTGGAGAGGATTTTTTCACGCTCCTCATCTTTCTCTTTATCCGGGAACATGTCATACAGGCTGTTGAATAGGCTTCCGATCCGAGTATTCCCACCCTTATACTCGCAGTAAACGGCGACAAAATTTGCCAACAACGATGTTATGACAAGTTTGTACTTGGGAGATTTATGATAATGCTCCGGCAAAGCCATGGCTATCCTGTGATAATCGTTTAGACATTGCCGCAGGACTCTTAAATTATCGAATTTAGAGGCATGGAATATCTTGATGATAAGCTCTTTGTTCTCAGACAAGAGGTTCCTGTTGTTGGTGGATATCTCGCCAATGAAGAAATCGAGTGTCTCCCCTATATTTAATTTGATCTCAAAAGTGCGCCCGATAGTCTTTTCCTTGAAATCCTTGAATTTCAACTTGCACTTATCGTCCTCTTTTTCGGAAATCTTGTTCTCATCGCCAATGATGATGACCTTGCATTTACAATGTTCCGAAAAGTAATTGATGTATCCCAACAAGGTTTCCAGTTTTACATCACATCTTTCAAGGTCGTCAAAAATCAGAATCTTGTTTCCTTTTATTTCGGAATTTTCTTCTTTCAACAACAAAATGGAGTCCAAGTCACAGGTTACACTCCCTTCATCCTTTCCGTCACCGTCGATGTCATATTTCAAAGCGATTTTCGAGGCGGCTTTTAATATATTCTTGGCAAGTTTCATTCCCTTGCTGTACAGCCACGGGGATATTTCCTTGTTGACTTGTTCTGTGATTTGCTGGGTAGTGGTCAAACCATATAAAGACACATATATGGGCCGCCATTTTAACTTGTCCGCATCTTTATCGTTTTTCAGTTGCTTTATCCATTGGCGGATAAAAAACGTTTTGCCGCATCCCCAGGCACCTCGCAGCATGATGGCATATTGCGGATCGGATATTTCCGCATATTCATTTAAAAAGGTGAGTATGTTTCTATTCATAGCCATGTTCATTAGAGGTTTCAAAATTACGGAAAAGAGGCATAATTCTGATAACTTTTAAGAAATAAGTTATTACGGTCAATTCGTGTTTCCAGATGATTGTCGGAGCGTTCCCCTTCGGGTCGGGCTTTCCGCTGCAAGTCCTCGCTATGCTGTGGGCTTTCCCCTGCAATCCCTAACGTGGGTGAAAGGGTTTTCACTGTCTTGCGCTTACACCTTGGCGCACGGGCTGTCCCGTCCCGGCGTCCGCTGCCGACCACTCAGTGAGGCTGCATGGCCGAAACCGGACATCGGGGCGGAAGGACAAACGGAACACGGGGCTTCGGCTATCGCCGAAACTTCCTGTGCCCCGTCCCGCCCAAAAGAGTTCCCCGGTGTTTGTCCGGCAGCCGGAAGCTGACCGTCTTCCCATATACTTCTCCCGCACGTATGTCCTTGCCTCGGGAAACGGGCGTTCCCGGCTCTCCGGAAGGCTTCTTTTTCCCGCACCCGGCAAGTAACTGACCATTGACTGGAATGACTGACAGGGCATTTTTTCCCTAAGCTGATTGGGAAAACATTGACGAAGGTAGGCGGAGGTGAAAGCAAATCCGCAAAAAATGCCAAATCTCCACCCTGCGGGTAGTATTTACCATTTTTTCAGATGATTGCAATTCACCTTTTCCGCTATCAATGATTGTCAATGTTCTTCCCAATCAGCCAAGGGAAAAAAATTGGTTGGGGCGACAAGCGATGAAAACAGAGTAATAACGATTAAAATTTGTGAGTTATGGCAACAACGAACAGCACCATCGAAAAAATTGCACCGATGTTCACCGAGTTGTTGATAAAGAAAATCGAGTGCCTGAAAACGGATTGGCAAAAACCGTGGATAACGAGCCTTGAACAAGGTTTGCCCCGCAACATCAGAGGGACGCTCTATAATGGCGGCAATGTCTTGATGTTATTGTTCTACACCGAGTTCATGAAATTCACTTTGCCCGTGTTCCTCACGTTCAACCAAGCGAAGGAAGAGGACTTGAGCGTCAGCAAGGGCGCACGATCGTTTCCCGTCTATTATTGGTTCAAGTTCGTGGTACACAAGGAGACGAAAAAGACAATCAAGTACGAGGAATACCGCAAGCTGCCCGCAACCGAGCAGGAAAATTACAAGGTCATCCCGCAGATGAAGTATTACAACGTCTTCAACATCGACCAGACCGATTTTGCAGGGAAATACCCCGAACGCTACGAGCGCATGAAAAAGGGAGAGCAGCCCGAAGACTATTCGGACAGAATGATTTACGAGGCGTTGGACGAGCTTGTCTATCTGCAAAATTGGTATTGCCCTATCAAGGTGCAGTATTCGGACAGTGCCTACTATTCGCCCTCTTCCGACCATATCGTTTGCCCGCAGCGTGAGCAGTTCCCGCAGGGAGCGGAGTTTTACGGCACGCTCCTGCACGAGATGGCGCACAGCACGGGAAGCCCCCAGCGACTGAACCGCACGTTCGGCTGCTTCTTCGGGGATGCGCTCTATGCCCGTGAGGAACTTGTCGCCGAACTTACCGCAGCCCTTTGCGGTGCGTTCTTCGGCTACGCAACCGCACCGCAGGAGAACAACGCCGCCTATCTGAAACACTGGCTCACCAAGCTAAGGGAGGAACCCGCCTTTTTGGTGGAGATATTGGGGGACGTGAACAAGGCGGCGAAGATGATTGCCGACAAGGTAACCGAACCGGTAAACGAACCCGCAGCAGCCTAAGCGGGACAACAAAGGAACAAGAGTATAAACCAACGGGCGGAGCAATCCGCCCCACTTAAAGACATAAGACGATGAAAACATTATCAGAAAAGGAATTTAACGGCTTTAACGTTAATGCGATGTTTACCGAAAGAGCGGAACGGGCGAAAAAAGAGCTGTCTCCACTCATGCAGGAGATAAGGAAGTACATACCCCAAGCGGAATACGGCTACCACGTGGAGAGCGGTGAATATCCCGCATTTTACGGCGTGCGCATAGAGTTCACGTATAACGGCATCCGTTTCCATGTGTGCAAGATATACAAAGAGAACAAATACAGGATAGCCGCCGACATGGAGCATTTTGAATATGTCAACCGCTACGACATCGAAAGGGCGGGCAACCAATACGAAAAGCCGTGCAATATCGGCGTGTTCACCGCCAAGAAAATAAACGATTGGATAAACTACTACACGCAGATATACAGGCAGGTGGAGCAAGAAAATGTGGAGAACTCGAAAAAGGTCGCCGATTTCTTGAAAAGTATCGAGAATGAACCCGTAAGATGGGAAGGGAACAACCATTCAAAAGGGACGATAATCCGCAACGGCTTGCGCTTCACTTTCTACATAGAGGAAGGACACCTCTATTTTGAACTGTCCCTAAGTTATCGGGGAACGGCTGATTACGACACGTTCCGGCTGATAGCCGATAACCGCTATATCCCGAAAGGAAACTATTAAACAACCACGGGCGGATTCCTCCGCCCGACAATACCCGAGAACATGAAAACGACATTCATTTACAGACTGGTTTACCGCCTAATCCTTTGGGCTTCGGCGGTGTACTTCCTCACCACCACCGCAGGGCAGTTTTTTGCCCTATCCGCTACTTTGCTTCTGTTAGGCTTCGTGGCACGGCTTGTTTTCGCCCTTGCGTGGCGGTTGTTTGTCGGCTTCATGTTCATCTTGATAATCATTCTTTTAATCATCTGAATCATGGAAGGAAAGAAGTTTAAACACAAGTATCTGCCGTACCTCACTTGCGTGGTCGTGGCAGCCACCCGAAAAGGGTACAAGGTTTTGGAAACCCAAGTTTTGGGCGGGCGCAGGAAGCCCAAAACAAAGACAGCCTACTACTACGACATTGATTTTGATAAAGAGCGTGGTTTGTGGCAGGAAGAAGGCAAGTAATAACCGATAAAAAAATATCAATATGGAAACAAGGACATTGGCAGAAAACGGAACACCCGTTACGAAAGAAAAGACGGTAGCCTTTTCGGGACACCGCACCAACCGTATAGCCAAGTTCACGGCAGACCGTGAGAAACTCTTTAGAGAGGTGGCGTTCGATACATTTGTAGCCATCGAGAGTTATTGTATCAAAAAAGGCTACCATACCTTTTTGTCGGGAATGTGCGAGGGCTTCGACCTTATCGCAGCAGAGGAAGTCTTGAACCTCAAAAAGGAATACCCGCATATCCATTTGAAATGCGTTCTCCCCTTCAAGGGACAAGCCGAGCGGTACACCCAGGCCGACAAGCGGCGTTATGACACCATTTTGGCGCAAGCCGATGAAGTGGTAACCTTGCAGGACGGATATACCGAGGGCTGTTTCCTACGCCGTAACGACTACCTTTTGGAAAACTCCGCTTTTCTGATGGTCTATTACGATTCGGTAGCCGTGGGCGGCACGTTCTACATCCTCAAACGGGCGGTAGAGCAGAAAAAGAAGTTCGCGAACGTGTGCTATAACCGCAGGTAAGCCGCAAGGGCGGACTTTCCGCCCGCTACTTTCTTTCGTGAGCCGGAGCGGGGAAAGAAAGATAGCAAAGAAACCGATTTCCCGACCGGAAGAAATTATCAAAAAGAACAAGAATAAACAATCAACTTAAAAACAAACGGATTATGAAGACAAAAGCAAATCAATCAGCAGCAGAGAGAAACATCACGATGGTAGCATTGGCAAACATTCAGCCGAGCGGTTTCAACCCACGCAAGCGTTTCGATGAAACGAGCCTTTACGAGCTTGCCGAGAGCATCAAGCGGCAGGGTGTGTTGCAGCCCATCACCGTGCGCCCCGTTGACGGGACAGACCGTTACGGGATTGTTTTCGGGGAACGCCGTTACCGTGCGTCCGTCATTGCGGGCAGGGACGAAATTCCCGCAATCGTTTCCGAGTTGTCGGACGAGGAAGCCGAGGAAATGGCGATTACTGAGAACTTGCAGCGCAAGGACGTGACACCCGTGGAGGAAGCCGCAGCCTATCAGCGGCTTATCGAGAGCGGACGCCACACCGTGCAGACCTTGGCGGTACTCTTCGGAAAGAACGAGAACTACATCCGCACACGGCTGAAATTCACCGCCCTTATCCCCGAAATCGCCGCCCTCTTGGATGCGGATGAAATCACCATCAGCGTGGCGGCTGAAATCTGCCGATACGGGGAGGACATTCAGCGTGAGGTGTACGAGAAACATTTGCAGGACGAGGGAACGTATAACAGTTGGCGGGGACTGAAAGCCGCCGATGTTGCAAGGCGCATTGAACAGAACTTCACCACCGACCTGCAATACTACCACTTCGACAAGGCCGAGTGCGCCACGTGCGCACACAACACCAATAACTTGCTGTTGTTCCATGACGGCGGGTGCGGGCATTGCGCCAACCGCACGTGTCTTGCCGAGATGAACGCCTCTTTCCTTATGGAGCGAGCTGTGCAAATCATGCGGAACCAGCCGGAGGTGTCGCTCTGCCGTGACTGCTACACCGCCAACGAGACGGTAGTAGAACGGCTAACCGCTTCGGGCTACGAGGTGGAGACCCTTGACAGGTACACCGCCTTTCCAAGCTGCCCCAAAGAACCCAAAGCCGAAAATTTCAACGACCCCGAACGCTACGGGGAAGCCCGCACCCGCTACGAGCAGCAATGGGCGGACTACATGGAGCAGGAGGAGGAAATCACCCGCAGGAGCGGAGCGGGGGAAATCACCGTCTATGCCAAAATCGGGCAGAAGGAGATTACATTCTGTTACGTGGAGAACGTGACAGAGACCGAGACAGCGGACGGAACGCCCGCACCCGCACCGCTCTCTCCCGTGGAGAAATTGGAGAAGCAGGACAAGCGCAATAAGGAAATCGCACTCGAACGCACGGTGGAGGACACCAAGAAACAGATTCTCGAAGCCGACATCACGGGCGGCAAGTTCAGTGCCGATGAAGACACGATGCTGTACTTCTTCCTTCTGTCCTCGCTCCGGAAGGAACACTTCGCAGCCGTGGGGATTGCGGAAGACAAGCCGTATATCACGGACGAGGACAAGATGGGGATTATCGGAAACCTCACGGTAAAGATGAAGACCATCATCCGCAGGGACTTCCTTGTAGCCAACTTCAAGGGAGCGTACGGGAACAACACCGTGGCGACCCTCTTGCTTGACTTCGCACGCAGGCACATGCCGGAGGAACTCGCCAACATCGAAAGGGAGTACAACGGGGTGTACGAGAAACGTCACCAGCGCATCGAGGAAAAGAAAGCCGTCCTATTAGTGCAGGAACGGGCAAGGGAGCGCAAGGTAACGCAACCCGAGGAACAACCGCAACCCGAAGAGATTGCAGCCTAAAGACAAAGGGCAGGGCGGAGAAATCCGCCCGCTACTTTCTTTCGTGAGCCGTAGCGGAAAAGAAAGATCGCAAAGAAACCGATTTTTAAACTTTCAAATTTTCAAACTTATGCGAACCGTACAGAGAACCTATACACTATTCGGCATTGCGGAACTGGAGGACGAAGCCCGTCAAAAAGCCTATACCGACTGGCTTGCCAAGGGAAACGATTACCCGTATGCTTCCGAGAACTGCGACACGCTCGAAGCCTTCTGCAACCTTTTCCGCATTGCCTGCACCAACTACTGTTACGACAGTTGCACATACGCTTACCGTTTCCATACCGGACACGAGGAGGAGACCGAAAGGCTTTCGAGCGTCCGCTTGCTGGCTTACCTCTATAACAACTTCCATGCGGAGCTGTACAAGCCCAAGGTCTATTGGACGAAAGACCGCAAGAAAAGACGCAGGAGCCGTATCTCCGTCACTTGCGAATGCCCCTTCACGGGGGTTGTGTCGGACGAAATCATCTTGCAGCCCCTCATGGACTTCATGCGCTCGCCCGACACACGGAATTTCAAGGAACTCATGCGTGACTGTCTGGAAAACTTCTTCCGCTCGTGCCGTGACGATTGCGAGTATTGCGAGAGCGAGGAATATTTCACGGACGAGAGCCACAAGAATAATTGGGAGTACCTTATCGACGGGACACTTTTCATAGAAACGGCATGAAGCAGGAAATCAGACAGAACGGGAAAACCGTCCTTTACAGCGAGGACGGTTGCAGCATCCCCATGATATTCAACAACCTTGTCGGGAAGAACCTCAAAGGCAGGGAGTATTCGGACTATATCGCTTTCGTAGCCATTCCCGACATGGGATTTACCTACGGGAAGATAGCGTATTATTCGGACGGGAATTTAATCGCAACGGGGGAAATCAAGCCATAACATTCCCCCTCTATGTTTCATCGCCGGAAGTCCGGGACGGGTAGCGATCCGCCCGGACTTCTTTTTTTACCCGCCCGTGGGAAAGGATTGACCCATTTTCGGACGCACTTCTTTTTCTTTCGGTGAGCCGTGGGCGGGAAAAGACAAAGAAGCAAAAAGAACCCCCTCGACTCACCGGATTTTTTAGCCAAGCTCCACACTCATTTTTTAGCAAACCTACAGGGAAAAACGGACAAGTAGCAAGGCTGAACCTGCTGGTTTTGCGCACAATCTCCACACCTTCGGGTCGTATTCCACGCAAAAGCCTTGCATGAAGTCCGTTCTTTCCCCGTGCCCCAAAGCAAAAAATAAATGTTTCACTTTTAATTTTTTGCATTATGAATACACTGTCTTTCCCTCAAATCACCGTAAGTTACAAGGACGCTGACGCATCCAAGAGAGTTAGAATCCACTCTTCCAAGGAGTCTTACGACATCCTCAAGACTTTCTACGAGGACTGTATGCAGCACCACGAGGAGTGCTGGGCGATGTACCTGAACGGCGCAGGCAGACTGCTGGGCGTTTCGTGCGTCTCACGCAGCGGCATGAACAGTACGGTGGTGGACATACGCATCGTCCTCCAGACGGCTCTCGTCTCTCATGCCTCGGGAATCATCCTCTCGCACAACCACCCTTCCGGCTCGACCGTGGCGAGCACGCCGGACAACAACCTGACCAGCCAGTTGAAGAAAGGCTGCGAGGCAATCGGCATACAGCTTTTAGACCACATCATACTGACCGAGGACGCCTACCTTAGCTACATGGACGAGGGGATGCTTTAAGCGTCCCTTTTTTTGTTCGCTATCCGTTTCGCACTTCTTTTCTTTCGTGAGCGGGGCGGGAAAAGAACAAGAAGCAAAAGAAACCGGAAGGCGGCAGGGCGGATATGGAAAGCATCCTGAATGATGCTTTCCATTTCGTCCGGCTCACGCTACATCTTCAATCCCCGTTTTCGCTCCTGCCGGATGTCGGAGAAGGAGAAGCCTCCCGTCTCCTTGTCGAACTTCACCGACTTGTCCTTCTGCACGCCGCCCGGCGTTTCCATCCGTTTCACATTCAGCGGCTTCCCGTTGTAGAAGTCCGTCATTTGCCGGTAGCTGAACTTTTCCCCCGTCAGGCTTTCCATCAGGCTGTTCAGCGTGTAGATGCTGTCTTGGTTATGCACGCTCTCCGGCACGAACTCCGGGTGATTCTTCACTATGTCCGGGTACAGCGTCTTCGCCATTAGGCAGACCTCCGGCGAGCGTTCCGCCCACGGGATCATCATCAGCGACTCCCGACTGTGGGCGGCGCACCTGACATACACATCGGGCGTGAGCAGGCTTTTCGGCACTCCGCCACGCCCGACGGCGGACATCCCCGACGTTTCCACCGCCACCCGCACCCGCTCCGGTGTTTGCAGGTGCACGGGCAGGATGCTGATACACCTGCCGTCCAGCGGCAGCAGGAAGTCCGCCATTTCGCCATTCATCACCTCCGGGCGGATAGCCACCGCCACCCCGTAGAGTTCTTCCGGGTTATTCTCCCGGCACTCCTTCAGCACCTCCATGCACACCTCCGCAAAAGGGATATGCTGAACCAGCCCCCGGTGGAAGTCGTTCCCGAATCCCGCTTCCGTTTCCAGCGCCTTCCGGCACAGTTCCGGTGTCTTCATCTCTTCGGGCACGTTCTCCAGCTGCCAGCCGTCCTCTTCAACGGCGGCACGGCACACCTCCGCCGTGCGGTCGTGCCTGCATATCATCTCCAGAGGTACCTGATACATTCTTTCTTCTTGTTCCATGTTTCTGTTTTTTTAGATAGGTTGTCTCATATTTTCATTCCGTTGCGCCTCTTGGGTGCGTCGTTCCGTTCCGGCTCTTGCTGTTCCTGCTGCCTCTGCTCCTGCCGCTGGCTGAGAGGGGCGATGCGGAACGTCTCTTTCTGCCGGTCGAAAGTACCTCACGGTCTTTCAGGAAACCATCGGGCACCTCGATGCACTTGACCGCCATCCGCTTTCCCCCGTAGAAGTCCGCCATCTGCCCGCAGGTGAATTTCTCGCCCGTCATCTGCTCCATCAGGCGGCACAGCGAGTACACGTTGTAATAGCTGTCCACCGGTTGCGGCACGACATGGGGATGGGCATGGATCATCCCGGGATAGTTCAGGTACGCCGTCAGGCACGCTTCCAGCGACCGTTCCCTCCACGGAATCATCACGAATGACATCCAGTTATGTTCGGCGCATTTCCGCCACAGCTCCGGCGTTTGCAGGTGGACGAGCAGCAGGGACAGGCACCTGCCGTCCTCCGCCACCAGAAAATCCGCCATCTTCCCGTCGAACACCTCCGGTCGGATTGCCGAAGCCACCTCGTAAAGATCGGCTCTGCCCTCGCCGTACCAGTCCCGTATGGCTTCCATGCAGACCTCTGCGAACGGGATATGGTGCAGCAATGCCAGATGCCCGTAACCGAGTTCCGCACTCGCTTCCAGCGCACGGCGGCACATCTCCGGGGTTTTCATGTCCTCCAGCACATGTTCCAGCGACCATCCGAACTCCCTGACGGTATCGGCGTACCGCTCTGCGGTGCACTCGTGCCGGCACAGGTCTTTCAATTCCGCCAAAGCCGGCACCTCACTCTTTCCCAGTTCCACTTCCATCCCCGTCCTCCTTGTCGTTGTCCGCATTGAAGTCGTATTCCAGCTCGACCGCCTGACCGTCCGAGTCCTCCACCCAGACGGTGAAGCTGCTCTGCTCGTCCGACAGCCGGGTGTAATAGAGCCGGAACGTCTCTTTCTCCAGCGGGTAGCGGTCATTGGGCAGCAGCACCGTGCCGTCATCCAGTTTGAGCGTGCCTTCCCCGTCGAAGAGGAACCAGCGGATCGTGTACCGGGCGTCCTCCCAGCGTCCTTCCCGTTTCAGCTCGCACCGTATCTCCGCCGTCTCGTTCACTTTCAGCTCCTTCGGGACGGGCATCGTCTCCACCGTGAACAGGTATTTCGTCTGAATATCCAGCCCGTCATTACAGGCTGCGACCAGCACGAGGGCGGCCACGATGTAGCAGCCCGTGAATATTCTATAAATCATTGTCCTCATATACAATTATATTATATAGCAGTTATCGAATCATGAAGCGGATTCCCACGCCGACCTGCGTGTGGAATTTCCCGCAGTCGCCGCCGAACAGCACCCGTTGGCGACCGTTTACCAGCAAGACAATCTTGTCCGTCACGTAGGCGGACAGCTCCAGCGTGAGCGCACCCCCGTAGATGAAATTGTCCTCATCCGTGAGCCGGGAGCCGTCCGGCAGCAGGCTCTCGCCCCAGTTCACCGTCTCGTACCCGGCAAGGGCGGACAGTCCCAGTGCGGCGAAGAACGTCTTCTTCCGGTCGGAAAGGAAGTTCAGGTAATAGCCGCCCTCGCCCGTGAACTGGCTCGCCGGATAGAGGCAGTCCCGGTAGCCGTACCGCTTCTCCAAGTATTCCACACCGACCACCCAATGGTGGGCGTTCTTCGTGTAGGTGCTCACCGCTATCCCGGCGTGGTAGCCGAAGCCGTCGCCGTTTTTCCAGCGCATGTTGTCCGACAGCCCGCCCGTGAGCTGTATGCCCCTCATTCCGGGCAGGCACCGTTGGGCGTGTGCCCGGTTCACATGCAGGCACACCCCGAAAAGCAGGATAATGAACAGTAACCTTTTCATCGCTTACTTGATTTTCAGTTCGTTAATCTGTTTTGCCGCCACGAGGTCGGCGTTCTCCACCCGGATGGTCTGGTGCCTACCGCCGTCCTTCTCGAACAGTTCGATGACCAGCAGCTTGTCGTCCGGTATGGTGAACTGCGGGACGGCATACACCGTGCGCACGTCGCTTTTCCCCTCCGTCACCAGCACCTCGTTGTAGCTGCGCACCGGGTCGATCACCCGTTCCTGAATGGCGGTGCGCTTCGGCACTTTCTTGTCCACGACCTTGAACCGGATAAAGTCCGTCCGGAAAGCTACGTTCGACCTGTTCCTCGTTTCCGTGTGGAAATAGAACAGCCCGTTGTGCGAGTGGACGGATTTCAGGAGGAACTGCACCCCGAAGCGTTTGCAGCCCAAGTGCCGGATCTCCCGCCTGTCCTCCTTGTAGATGCTCTGCATGATCAGCTTCACCAAGAGCGGGCTTTCGCCTGCCAGTTCCCGGAAATGGAGGTTCATGCGGGTATGCGAAAAGTCCGTCGTGTTCCCGTTCTCCAAAAAATCCTTCATCTCGATGTTCAGCATCTCCGGCTCATGCGCATACCGGGCATTGAACGAATAGAAACTTCCGTCCTCGCAGATAACGGAAAAGTTCGTTTCCCCCGGAAACCCCTCGGTGGTCGCCTTCACCCGGATCACGTTCTCCGCACCGTCCGCTTTCCCGGCGATAATCCAATTGCTTCCCAAGTCCACGTACCGCACCGCCGAGGGGAAGATGATATGCACCGTCTTGGCGAACGTCACCTGCACCCCGTGGGGCGTAACCATCTGCCGGTAGGGTAGCTTCCGTGTAATCCCCTGATACAGGTCGTTGCCCGTAACCCGCTGTATCGTATCATTCACTTGTGCGTTCGCACCCGTCACCATGCCCATAAGCAGGGCGACCCATCCAAAAATCTTTTTCATTTGTCCTTTCTTTTTAATGGTTTTATAATCTGTCGATCTATTGTTGTTTGGCGTAAAGCATCAGCTCATACCCCGCTTTCAGGTGCACCTTTACCGTGCGGAACTTCTTGGCAAGGTACTGGCTGCCGCCCTGCATCAGCCCACGGGTGATGTCCATCGCCACCTGCTGTCCGGCGCTCCGTGCGAACGAGATGCTCGTTCCCAACCCGCCGCCGATGTTCGCCATCGCCTCCTTTGCCGCTTCCTGTTCCAGTGATGAAGGGACAGACAAGCCTTTCTGCCCGTCACTGTCATACACCGCCAGCTCCACGGGCAGCAAGTTCCCCCGGTATTCGATGGACGACACCACAATATCCAGCCGTTCTCCCTGTACCTTTCCCGTACCCGCAACGAGCGTGTTCTGCGGAATCACAAGGTTTCCCGCTTGCAGCGGTTCGAGCAGCCTGAGCTTCACCGTCTGTCCGTCCATAATCGTCTGATCTCCGTGGATGCACGCCCGTATCGTGTTCTTCCCCATAGTGTACCCGCTGCCTACCGCCGTGTTGAAGCCGTAGTTCCTCGGCTGGCTGTACCGCCGCATGAACTCCGCATCGCTCAGGGGCTGTTGCAGCCCCGATACCGTCCGCTCCCGTGCCACCTGCACCGCCACGGCGGGCTGTCTTGGACTGTTGTCGTTCTGCACGGCTGCGCCGTCCTTCCCGTTCTGTCCCATGTACTTGGCGGCAAGCTCGTAGCTCTTCTCCATCAGCGCCACCTGATCATCGATTCCGCCCGCCTGCCGTTCCCTTTCTTCCAGCTTGGCGGTCAACTCCTCCACCTGCCTTTTCAGCTCCTCCTTTTCCCCGTCCACCTTCGGTTCCTCGTAGAACGAGCCGAGCTGACGGTTGATGTCCCGGTAGGCGGTAACGGAAGAACGGCTGGCGCCGCCATTGTCCGAATAGTCCCTGAACGGTTCCCGTTCCGGCTCGCTGTCCGGCAGTTCCATTTCCACCCCGTCCATATCGCTCTCTTCGGAGAAGGCGAAGTCCTCCAGCGAGCGCACCTTCTCCGCCTGCTGTTTCTCCGCCTGCGCCTGCTCGTAGGCTTTCCGCTTGTCGCCGATGATCCCGTCATTCTCCGGCAGGGGGATGTCGGCGTTGAACGCCCCCACGGTGTCCCGGTTCACGTCCCGCTCCTCCGAAGGTGCGAATATCAGCCACATCGAGCCGAGGAACAGCAAGCCCATCAGCGGATATACCATCAGCTTCTTCCGTTGCTGCAACTGTTTCGGCGTGAGCGGCTTGGCTGTCTTCTTCTCCTTTTTCCCGCCGCCCTTGTCCTCCTTCTTTCCGTTCCCCGTCTCCGGGGCTGCGGCATCCGCCACCGTCACGTGCTGCGTTGCCGTTGCTTTTTCTTGGTTCTGTTCTTCCATCATGTCAAAAATTTATGGTTGTCCTACATTCTGATTCTCCTCCCCGGAGGCTTCCTTCTGCCTGTCTCCCCGGTTTGCCGCTTGCCAGGCGGTTCCTTCCGTTCCCGTTTGAGCGATGCCGTGGGACTTGCCCGGTTGTCCGCCCGCAGGTGCGCAGCCTTCCGTTCCCGGCGGAGCAGCCACTCACTCAACTTCTCCACCAGTCCCATACCGTCCGCTTTCAAAAGGGTTGATAATACTGTCATTGGGTAATTGCAGGCGCCTAATATGCTCTATCCCCAGTTCCTTCCCGTCGTTCCTGCCGATGCGGTAGATGGAGGAGACGGTCATATAGACCGACAGTGAGCCGAACGCCACCAGCGTCACGAGGATGATTGCCACACGCATGTCGGGCGAGATACGCCCGGCGAGGCGGCGGAGCTTCCCGTCCGCCCAATCCTGCGCCTTTGTGATGAATTTCCTTATCATAGCCGTCAGCGTTTGAGGGTCTGCAAATCCTTGTTCTCCGTGATCTCGAACCCCTCGATGATGAAGCCCTGCGGGTTGTTGTCGCTCCTGACCGCATCCAGCAGGCGGCAGCGGGTCACAAGGCTGCGCTCCGTAACAGAGCTTTCCCGCAGGATGATCTGCCGGGCGAACGTCCGCACGCTGTACGGGTACTTGTCGAAGTCGCACCGCAGGCTGTCTATCTCTATCATCTGGTTGATGTTCCCCGAGATTATCCGGTTGTAATACCCCTTTTCCGAGAGGTCCTTGTAGTAGTTGAAGGCGCTCTTGTCCGCCAGCAGCAGCGAGCGTTTGATATTGCCCTCGATAGCCGACTTGTCGGGCGAGAGCGTGAAGAACAGCTCGTGGAAGCGGCGCACGTGCTCCCGTGCCTCCACCGGGCGGTTCTGCCGCACGTCCTGCGAGAGCGCCAGCATCAGGCTCTTGCCGTTGTCCAGCACGTAGATCTTCTGCCGCTGCGCCTCGGCGAAGCTGTACGACTTCCACAGGGCGAAGCCCGTCACCACGGCGCACAGGCAGGCGAATACCAGCGTGAAGAGCCGTATCTGCCTGAAGCTCGTTTCGATATTTTTCAAACTCTTAAATTCCATGTTTCCGGTTTTTTATTCGTTATGACTCATTTTCTTGGGGCATCCGCCGCTACTTGATGATTTTTCCGGCGATGTTCCCCACGGCGGCACCCGCACCCGCTGCGGCGACGTTGCCGACCTTGTTTGCGGTTTGGTTCATCGCACGGTTGGCTTGGCTCACCCCGCCCGCCATGATGATCCAGTTGGCGACCGTCGGGATGGTGAAGTACCCGAATATCCCGATGATTAAAAAGATGATGTACACCGTGTTCGAGCTGTCCGGGATGAAGGTCGGGTCGCTCATCGCCTCGATGTCACGGGTGAGCATCAGCACTTGGATGCGTGCCAGCACCGAGCTGAACAGGTCGCTCACGGGCAGCCACATGTAGATGGAGATGTACCTCGTTATCCACTGCGTGAGCGTGCTCTGGAACCCGTCATAGACCGAGAGGGCGAACGCTATCGGACCAAGGATGGAAAGGGCGATCAGGAAGAACGTCCGTATCGTGTCGATCACCAGCGCAGCCGACTGGAACAGCAGTTCGAGCAGTTCTTGGAACCACAGCCGGATGTTCCGCTTCATGTTGTATTCCGTCCGGTCGATGTACATCACCGCCATCGTCTTCAAGTCCTTGGGCGACCAGCCCAGCTCGTCGAGCTTCTTGTCGAAGTCCTCCTTGCTCGCCAGATATGCCTTCTCCGGGTCACGGCGGAACGCCTCCCTCTCCAGCGTCTCCTTCTGCTCCCGGTATCGGTTCATGTCGAAGGTCTGTGATTCGAGCATCCCGTGGCAGCCCTTCACCACGGGCGAGAGCACCGTGTTGATCGTGCCGATGACGAAGGTGGGGAAGAAGAGGATGCACAGCCCGATGGCGAACGGGCGGAGCAGCGGGTACACGTCGATGGGTTCGGCACGGGCGAGCGCCTGCCACACCTTGGCGGCTACGTAGAACAGCGCACCCAGCCCGGCAATTCCCTTGGCTACCCCCGTCAGCTTCTCGCAGAGCGGCATCATGTCCTGATACAATACCTGCAATATCTCATGCAGGTTCGTGAAGTCTATCGCTAACAACATAGTCCTATATTATATTTATGTACGTGAACATTATTATATATTGCCACTCTCACCAGTAACGGTCTTCCGCATCCCCGTAGAGAGCCACCACCCGGTCGGCGTCCTTTTTCTTCTTCGCCCGCAGGTAGCTCACCGAGATGTTCTTGTCCGTATAATACTGCACGAGGTTGCGGTACTCCAGCAGCCGCTTGTAGCTCTGGTCGATGATAGCCAGCCGTTCGGCATCCGAGAGCGACATCCCCGTCACGTTCACCACGTTCTTCAGATCTTGCAGGATGTCCGCACTCTCGCTCAACAGCTTGGCGTACCCGAACGAGATGGTTTCCAGCTCGTCCGGCGTGTAGTTCGGGTCGCCCAGCATCTTCTGGTAGTTGCGCACGTAGATTTCCGAGATGTCCGCCACCAGCCCGATGGACTTCTTCACCTTCACTCCGCCTTTCACCACGTCATGCACCGCCTTTAGCGCATTGTAATACTTCCGCCCCTGCTCGAATATCTTCGCCGTTTCCCTGAAGCCGTCCAGCGTGTGCTGTGCGGTGGCGGAGGTCTCCACGATCTCCTTAGCTGTGTTGATGATGCCCTGCGCCAGATTGCCGGGGTCGTGTACGACCCATTGGGCGTTGGCCGCACCTGCCGTCAGGCACGCCACGCCCAGAATGATTGCCTTTATTGTTCTCATGTCCTTACTGTTTTAGGGTTCCGTCACTCTTTCTCCTGTACTCTCCGCCCGGCGACAGCCGGATGTGGTCTTTCTCCCGGTCATAGTCCATCATCACGGCGAAGCCCGTCTCGATGAACAGCACCCCTTCCGTTTCCCGGACGAGGTAGGTCTCCGCTTCACTGTCGCCCTTGTGGTTTCTGTGCATGACCGTTACACGGTACTTGCCGTCCTCTTCCCAGAGGGTGAAGGGCGGCTTGCCGCCCGTGCTGACCCACTCGCCGCACATCTTTTCCAACCGTTCCGCATTTGTCTCCTTGCAGGAAATGACAAACGCCAGCGCCACCGTCACCGCCGACAGCAGCAGGATTAAATTCAATCGTCTCATCTTGATTCCGTTTTTTTTAAGTTTTACAAAATTTTATTCTCTCCATTCCGTTTAGCCGTTTGTACATCCAGCCGTTCAGCCAGCCAGCCGTTTAACTGTTTAACCGTTTGACCGTTTAGCCGTTTGGTTAATCGTCCGACCCTTTAGCCGTTCGTCCGGTCAATCAACCACCCGTCCGGCAGCCTGTCCGCCGCTCCCAGTTAGCACATCGGTACATTATTTATACTTCGTCTCCGCCAGTCGCTTGATGGCAAGCTCCAAATCCCCGCCCAGCTCTTCCGCCAGTGCGAACACCTCCGTCTTCTCGCTCTCTTCGGTGGTATAGGTCAAGTACTCGGCAGCCGATACCTCCGTGGCATACACCGCCGACTGCACCCCGTTCAGACCGATCCACACCTCCTTGTACTTCCGTCCGGGATGGTTGGCGAGGTTGATGGAGAGTATCTGCGACTTCTCCTTGTCCGTCAGACCGAGCATCGACTGGATGCCGTCGAACTTGTTCATGTACTTCTTCTGGTCGAGCAGGATTTTGCAGTCCGAGTTGGTGATGATAGCCTCCTTCACGATGGGGGACGAGATGATGTCGTCCACCTCCTGCGTGACGACAATCGCCTCGCCGAAATATTTCCTGACGGTCTTGTACATGTATTTCAAATACTCACTCATACTCGGCGAGGAAAGGGCTTTCCAAGCCTCCTCGCAGATCAGCATCTTCCGCACCCCTTTCAGGCGGCGCAGCTTGTTGATGAAGGCTTCCATGATGATGATCGTAACCACGGGGAACAGCTCGGCATTATCTTTTATACTGTCAATTTCAAATACGATAAACCGCTTGTGCAGCAGGTCGATGTTCTCGTTCGAGTTCAGCAGGAAGTCATAGCGTCCGCCCTTGTAATACTGCCTGAGTGTGGTCAGGAAGTTGTCGATGTTGAAGTCCTTCCGGCTCACCTTGATGTCCCTTGCAGCCAGCTCCTTCCGGTAATCGTTCAGCATGTACTCGTAGAAGGTGTCGAACGAGGGGACGATGTCCCGGTTCTGCTGTATCCGGCGGATGTACGCCGACACCGCACTGCCCAGCTCGCCGCTCTCCGTCTTCGTGATTTTCTCGTCCTCGCCCTTCCACAGCGCCAGCAGCAACGTCTTGATGCTGTCCTTCTTCTCCACGCTGAACTTGTAGTCGTCCGTGAAGAAGGGGTTGAAGCTGATGGGCTTCTCCTCCGTGTACGTGTAGTAAATCCCGTCCTCGCCCTTGGTCTTGCGGTGTATCAGCTCGCACAGCCCTTGGTACGAGTTGCCCGTGTCGATCAGCACGATGTGGCTGTTCTGCTCGTAATACTGGCGCACGAGGTGGTTCATGAAGAACGACTTGCCGCTTCCGCTCGGACCGAGGACAAACTTGTTGCGGTTCGAGATCACCCCTTTCTTCATCGGCAGGTCGCTGATGTCCAGATGCAGCGGTCTGCCCGTCATCCTGTCCGCCATCTTGATGCCGAAGGGTGAGAGCGAGTCCTTGTAGTTCGTCTCTTCGGTGAAGAAGCACAGGGCTTGCGGGATGAACGTGTAGAAGCTCTCCTCGAAGGGGAAGTCCCCCTCGTTGCCCGGTATCGCCGCCCAAAAGAGCGTGGGCACGTCCACCGTGTTGTGCCTCGGCTTGCACTCCATCAGGGCGAGCTGGCTGCCCACCTCGTTCTTGATGCGCCTGAGTTCCTCCCTGTCGTCGCTCCATGCCATCACGTTGCAGTGGCAGCGCACCGAGGTCAGCCCTTTCGAGTGCGCCTCGTTCAGGTATTCCTCGATCCAAGCCTTGTTGATCTGGTTGGAGCGGGAGTAGCGGGAGAGCGAGTGCATGTTCCGGGCGGTCTGCTCGAAGCGTTTCAGGTTCTCCCCGTGGTCGTCGATGAAGATGTACTGGTTGTAGCAGTGGTTGCAGTCCAGCAGCAAGCCCACCGGGGCGGCGAACGACAGCCGGCAGTCCGAGCGGTCGGTCGAGAGCCGCTCGTAACGGCTGTCCGTCGCCACCTTGCCCGGCAGGTCTTCCGTGTCCGAGAGGGTGTGCAGGCAGAGGATGTCGTCGCCGATGCGCATCTCCTCCGGGTTCAACTGGATGTCCTTCAGCACCGTCGTGTCGTGCTGCGAGAGCGAGAGGTACTTCTCCACGATGCCCGCCGCCGCTTCCGTCCCAGTGATCTCGTCCGTCGTGAGGCGGCGCAGCGTAACAAAACCGCTGTCGTTCATGATCTTCTCGAACTGCCCGACGGCTTCGAGGAACCTCGTAACCGTCTCCCGGTCCTCTATCTCCTTGGGGACAAGCCTGCCCTTGCAGAGGGTGGAGAACGTGCTTTCCTGACGGCTCCGCACCTTCGTGGTCTTTGTCAGGAACAGGTAGCAGGTGTGCGAGAGGAACGGGCGTTCGTTGAAGTGCCTCTCAAAGCTCCGGCTCAGGAAGCTCAGGTCGTCCCTGTCCGTTTCCGGCCGGTACTTCTCCTCGATGAAGAAGTCCTGCTTGTGTACGATGGAATACTCCGGCAGCACCTTCACCGCCTTGTGCCAAGCCGAGTGGATCGCCTCGTACTCGCTCCCTGTAACGGAGAACAGTTCCGGAAGTTCCACCCTGAAGGCGACCGTCACGTCCGCCTCCTTGCTCACGACGCAGCCGTTCTCCACCGCCAGCAGCGGGAACTTGCTTTCGAGCGTCGCCGCTTTCATTACGTTTTTCATTCTTGCCAGTGTTTAAAAATAAATAATCGGGGGATTTTCAGCCGGTTCACCACGTATCTCGGATGCCTCCTGCGGGCGGCTGCCTTCATCAGCCCGTGCGTGCCGTACCGGGCGTTCAGCCGGAAGGTCAGCCATACCAGCAGCGTAGCCGCAGCCACGCCGAAGCCGATGCATACCCACTGGTTCACGCCCGCCATGTACAGGATGACGAACACCACGAAAACGGCGAGCAGACCGCCGCAGAAGATGAAGAGGTACTGGCTTTCCAGCCCCTTGAACTCCACGTTCCTGCCGATCCCCTTGTTGATTTCCATGTCCATAGTCGCTGTTTTACAGGAAGAACGAACGCAGGATAGTGGCAGCTACTATCAAGAAGATGCAGGCTCCGAACCAGCTCGCCGCCGTCTTCGACGTGTCGGGGTCGCCGGAGCTGAACTTCCCATATACTTTCACCCCTCCGATCAAGCCGACCACCGCACCGATGGCGTAAATCAGTTTCGTCCCCGGTTCAAAATACGAGGTGACCATCTGCGTGGCTTCGGTGATACCCGCCTGCCCGTTTCCCTGCGCCATTGCGCCCACGGCAGCGAGTATGCAGGCCGCCGTGAATAAGATTCTCTTTTGTCTCATTTGTCTTTAAAATTTTAATTAAACATTATGGTTGTCCATCAGCCGGGCGACACGCTTACGTGCGCCCTCGAACTCGTCCAGCATCGCCTCCCAGATGTCCGATCCCATCACGGACGGCAGCACCTCACGGGCTTCCCGCTCCGCCTTTTCGTCCGCATTGTCCGACACCAGTACCCGGCGCACCTTTTTCAGGTCATCGAAGGAGTACCCCGTGGCGAAGTCAGGGTTGCCGTCCGGGTAATAAGCCCCTAATTCCTCTTCCTCCTCCAGTTCCCGGATCTCCTCCGGCGTGGGTTCATAGTCCGTTTCCTCCTCGTCCTCCTCCGGCTCGATGTCGGAGTAGTCCGCCCCGTCGTCCTCCGCTGCGAGTTCGTCCACGGCTCCGGCTACCGCTTCCTCCCCGTCCTCCGCTCCGAAGGGCAGGTAGGTGCTTTCTCCCATGACCGTGTACGGCTCACCCGGTTGCCCCGGTTCCTTTCCCGTTCCGTCCGTGTCTTCGTCCGTCTCCGCTGTCCCGAATATCCCGGCGATGTCCTGCCGGTAGTATTTCCACAGCACGGCGAGGTAATAGAGCAGCAGGACGGTGAGCGATAATTTCAGTATCATGCCGTTTCCTCCTTCCTTTTTAAAAGAGGTTCTCCAGTTTCCCGGCGTATGCCGCCTCGATCTCCTCCCGGTATTGCTCGAAGTGCTGTGCCAGCACGTTGTCGATGTATGCCGAGAGCGACACCTTGCCGCCCGTCAGCATCACCGAAATTTTGGCGATGCGCTCGTGGTACTCACGGCGCACATAGACCGGCTTGCCGTAACGGGCGGGGATGTCCATGCCTTTAAAGAAGGTCGTCTCGTAGTCCGCCTGCCTTCCCTTGCGCCGTCTTGTGTCCGCCGCCTTCCCTTCCTGCGCCTTTTCCACCGGCACGGCAGTTTCCCCCTTTCCGGTTCCCGGTTCTCCCGTTCCCGCCGCCTCGCCCGCCATCATCCGCATCAGCAGCTCCTCGTCGATGGGCTTCTCATTCCGCTGCTTCTTCATAGCCTTCCAGTTTGAGGATGGTTGCTATCTCACGGGTCAGTTCGGGGATGCCGCTGCCTGCCAGCATCCGCCTGTCGGGAGCCAGCAGCGTGGAGCGGAACACCGTCCGTCCCGTACTGTCCGCCTCCTTGCGGAAGCGTTTCGTGTCGGGGATGCGGGTTTGCAGCATCGGCAGCCTCATGTCGGCGACTACCTGCCCGTACTTCTCGTACAGCCCGCTCGTTTCCCGCTTATCGACTTGGTTCCAGAAAAGGTAAAGCCCCTTCAGGCGGCTCGTCTCTTTGCCCAGCATCATCCGTTGCAGCACGTCGAGGAAGGAGAGCGTGCTCTCCAATACCGCCTTGTCCGCACTCACCGGGGCGAAGATGTAGTCCATCTGTGCGATCGTGCGCAGGATGCCCGCCGAGTTCACCGTGCCCGGCAGGTCGAAGAAGAGCAGGTCGTAGCAGCCTTCCGCCGCCAGCTCCCTTGCCGTGTCGGGGGCTTGCTCCACCCGGCACTTGCGCACCGGATAGGCGGCACGCCCCGGCTGCCGCATCTGTTCGTAAGCCGCCCGTTTCAGGTATTCGTTCTCCAGTACCGCCCGGCTGTCCCGTTCCCGCATCTCGTACAGGCTGTACTGCGGGAAGTCGCAGTCGATCACCGCCAGCGGACACCCCAAGCGGTAGTGCAGGTAGCCCGCCACCAACACCGTGATAGCCGTCTTGCCGCTGCCGCCTTTCTGTGTGGCGAAAGCCACGTTCAATGTCTGTCTGTCCATATCGTCATTCTGTTGGTTATTCATCCGGCCGCCCGTGCAGCCGCTTCTCTGTTCACTCAATCAGTCAGCTTTTCAGCCACTCTGCCGTTCATTCATTCGTCCGTTCATTCGTTCAGGCATCCGGTCATACATTCAGCCCGGCATCCGGCTGTCCATTCAATCATCCGGCTGTCCAACCGTTTGACCGTTTAGCCGTTTAGTTATTTAGCCGTTTGGTTGTTTAGCCAATCGTCCGGCTGGTTATCCGGTTGTCCGTCCTTTTGTCCAGCAAGACCGTCAGCCGTTCGGCTGTCCGTCCGGTCGGCTATCCGGTTGTTTCCTTGTCTATCCGGACAGTCGTTTCACCGCTTCCACGGCGCAAAGGAATATCAAAATACCGGTAGTTTATCCGTTTGATTATCAGTGTGTCGTGCATTGTCTTTCCACCCGTAGGTTTGTCGCATCCGGGCATGGTGTCCGGACGGGAAAAGGGCTGTTACTTTGCAGGCGGAAACCAAAATAGAGTAAGAATGAAAAAGAGCGGCAACCGCCCGAGGGAGTGCCCCGGCACTCCGCAGCAGGCAAGGGCATCCTCAATCTGTCCGGCAGGACGGATTTTATTTTCAAACGAAAATGGCAAGTTGTGTGCTGCGGCACTCGAAATGAATTTCGTGCCTCACCACCACCTTGCCCCCTCGATGTGGCATTCCCCTCCGGAGTCGGGGGATGCTCACGGGGGAGAGCCGTAGGCATACGGCGTTTTCAGACCATGTTTCACTTAAAATTTTACAGGATGATGGACAATCAGAAGAAGTATGCGGGCAACCACGGGCGAAAACCCAAGCCCGACAAGATGCGCCACCGCTACGTATTCCGTCTGGATGACGGGGACAACGCCCGTTTCCTCGCGCTTTTCGACGAGTCGGGCAAGGCGACCAAGGCGGAGTTTATCGTTTCCGCACTTTTCGGCAAGGAGATTAAGGTTATTAAACTGGATAAGGGGACGCAGGATTTCTACATGCGCCTGACCACTTTCCACTCGCAGTTCCGTGCCATAGGCACGAACTACAACCAATGCGTGCGTGCGCTCAAATCCAATTTCTCGGAGAAGAAAGCCCTCGCTTTCCTCTACAAGCTGGAGCGGCACACCCTCGAACTGGTCGAGTTAAGCAAGCGGATTTCCGCACTGGTGGAGGAGTTCCAGAGCAAATACCCCGTCCGATGATAGCCAAGATCTCGCACGGCAGCAGCCTGTACGGGGTGCTTGCCTACAACCAGTTGAAGGTGGACGAACGGCACGCCGACGTGCTTTTCACCAGCCGGATTATCGAGCCGCAGGGCGATAACCCCTACACGATAGGGCATCTTTCCCGCTCGTTCGGTGACTACCTCACAGCCAACCGCAAGACCGAGAAGCCCGTCCTGCACATCTCCCTCAATCCCGACCCGAAGGATTGCTTGAGTGAAGAGCGGTTTGTCAGCTTGGCGGAGGAGTATATGCGGCGCATGGGCTTCGGCGACCAGCCCTATATCGTCTATCGCCACAACGACATCGGGCGGGAGCACCTGCACATCGTTTCCGTCCGGGTGGACGAAACCGGGCGGGCGATTTCCGACAGCTACGAACACGGGAGTTCGATGAAGGTCTGCCGGGAGCTGGAACGGCAGTTCGGTCTTGTCCCGGCTACGCCCAAGCAGTGGAAGGAGGGACTACCCTTGTCGCCCGTCGGTTACGGGGACGGCAATCTCAAGGGACAGTTGGCAGGAGTCATCCGCCCGCTCGCCCGGGAGTGGCGTTTCCGTACATTGGGCGAATACCGTGCCGTGCTTTCCCTTTACGGCATCACGGTGGACGAGGTAAAGGGGGAATACGGCGGGCGGGAGTATCACGGCTTGACCTATTCGGCAACTGACAGGGAGGGCAACAAGGTCGGCAAGCCCTTCAAGTCCTCCGTGTTCGGCAAGGAGGCGGGCATCGCTGCCCTCGAAAGGCGGATGCACAACGCTGCCGCATGGGAAAAGACCCACAAGGAGGTCGCCGCCGCCACCGCCGGAAAGGTTGCAGCCGCCATGCAGACCGCAGGGCATGACCGGGCGCAGTTCGAGCGGGAACTCATGCGGCAGGGAATCGGCGTGGTATTCCGTCAGAATGAAGCCGGGCGCATCTATGGGGCGACCTTCATCGACCATGCCGCCAAAGCCGTCTTCAACGGCTCCCGTCTGGGCAAGGAGTTTTCCGCAGGCGTGTTCAACGACCTTTTCGCCGGGCAGGAAGGCATTCACCTGCCGCAACCCTCCGCCGGAGTGGAACATCCCACCCGGCAGCAGGAGCATACGGGCGCATCCCAATGGGACGGACATACCGGCTATCGTCCTGACCACAAGGACGGCACTACCCAAAACGTGGCGGCCTCCTTCAACCTCTTTGCCCTCGTACCCGGCGGAGCGTCCGGTGACCAGCCCGTACCGCCGCAGCGCAAAAAGAAAAAGAGGCGCAAGTACGGCAGGCAACAATAATCAACTTAAAATTCAACGAATTATGCAAAACGAAGACGATTTGCGTGGACTCGCCAAAGTCATGGAGTTCATGCGTGCGATAAGCATTTTATTTGTAGTCATCAATATTTATTGGTTCTGTTACCAGTCCGTCCGGGAATGGGGCATCGACATCGGCGTGGTCGATAGGATATTGCTCGGCTTCCAGCGTACCGCCGGGCTGTTCTCCAATATCCTCTGGACGAAGCTCTTCGCCGTGCTGTTCCTCGCCCTTAGCTGCCTCGGCACAAAGGGCGTGAAGGAGCAGAAAATCACGTGGCGCAGGATCATCCTTTGCGGCGTGTCCGGCTTGCTGCTCTTTTTCGGCAACTGGTGGCTGCTCGCCCTTCCTCTGTCGCTTCCGGCAGACACCGTGCTGTATATCGCCACCCTTACCGTCGGGTATATCTGCCTGCTCATGGCAGGGCTGTGGATGTCACGCCTGCTGAAGACCGACCTGCTCGAAGACGTGTTCAACGTCGAGAACGAATCCTTCATGCAGGAAACCAAACTGAAGGAGAACGAGTATTCTGTCAATCTCCGCACCCGCTTCCGGTTCAGGGGAAGGGCGTATGACGGATGGATTAACCTTGTCAATCCCTTCCGTGCGACGATGGTCTTGGGTACGCCCGGTTCGGGCAAGTCCTATGCGATAATCAACCAGTACATCAAACAGATCATCGAGAAGGGCTATTCGCTCTTCCTGTATGATTTCAAGTACCCCGACCTCGCCGAGATAGCCTACAACCACCTACTCGCCCACTTGGACGGCTACAAGGTCAAGCCCAAGTTCTACGTGATAAACTTCGACAATCCGAGGGAAAGCCACCGCTGCAACCCCATCCATCCCGACTTCATGACCGACATCAGCGATGCCTACGAGAGTGCCTACACGATAATGTTAAATTTGAACCGCACATGGATTTCCAAGCAGGGCGATTTCTTCGTGGAATCGCCTATCATTCTGTTAGCCAGTATTATATGGTATCTCAAAATCTACAAGAACGGCAAGTATTGCACCTTCCCCCATGCCATCGAGTTCCTGAACCGCAAGTATGCCGACATTTTCCCCATCCTGACCTCGTACCCGGAGCTTGAGAACTACCTTTCTCCCTTCATGGACGCATGGGAAAGCTCGGCGGTGGAGCAGTTGCAGGGGCAGATTGCCAGTGCCAAGATACCGCTTTCCCGCATGATCTCCCCGGCTCTCTACTGGGTGATGACGGCGGACGATTTCACCCTCGACATCAACAATCCCGAAGAGCCGAAAGTGCTGGTAGTCGGCAACAATCCCGACCGTCAGGGCATCTACGGGGCGGCTTTGGGATTGTACAACTCCCGCATTGTCAAGCTCATCAATAAGAAGAAACGTCTCAAATCCTCCGTGATTATCGACGAGCTGCCCACCATTTACATACGTGGGCTGGATAACCTCATTGCCACCGCTCGAAGCAACAAGGTAGCCGTCATGCTCGGCTTTCAGGATTTCTCTCAGTTGAAGCGTGACTACGGTGACAAGGAAAGCGCCGTAATCTGTAACACGGTCGGCAATGTATTTGCAGGTCAGGTAGTTGCGGAAACCGCCAAGACGCTCTCCGAACGCTTCGGAAAGGTCCTGCAGAAACGGCAGAACATGACCATCAACCGGAACGAGACTTCCGTCTCCATCAACACCCAGATGGACAGCCTTATTCCGGCAAGCAAGATTTCCAACCTCACGCAGGGCATGTTCGTGGGGGCGGTAGCCGACAACTTCGACGAGCGCATCGAGCAGAAGATTTTCCATGCCGAGATTGTAGTGGATAACGAGAAGGTCAGGCGGGAGACCGCCCGCTACGTGAAGATACCGCAGATCATCGACTTCACCGACAAGGATGGCAACGACACCATGCAGCAGCAGATTGATGCCAACTACTACCGCATCAAGAGCGAGGTTAAGCAGATTGTCGCTGACGAGATCGAGCGCATCAAGGCGGATCCGAAACTCTCACACCTGATCAAAAACGGATAATAAGCGTAAATTTCTACCTTAGTAGTAAAACAGTTGTTTTTATATAGTTTTACCAAGTTGGTTGAACAGCGCAAATTGTTGAATAATAGCGAATTTAAGCAATTTTTCGCCAAGAGCGCAAACCGAAAATTACGCAGCCATGGAAAATAGCAGGGAAAAGGATAACTGACCAAGGAGCAACTTGATATAATGTGGCAGGCTGTCTGCATCTGTCTAGGAAAGACACCGCAGGCGGTCAGGACGTGCTGGAAATGCATAAAACACTCCAGGCGAACAAAGTCCTGTTCAGGATGACGGATGAAAGAACAAGGGTGCAGCAACGGACGAGTACCTGCAACAGTTGAGCCGACAGATAGACCGGTTGGAAGGGTTGAAAGTAAACCACAGCCATAGTTTCAACGTGACATATTCCAGGTCGTATCTTGTTCAAGTCACCATCGTGGAATTGTTTCTTTTTTCGCTGGTGCATAACGCATGGCAGCTTAAAAGGGGCTGGCGGCTCAAATACCGCTACGTTCTGATGTCGGGAAATGCGGACGCCAAGACACTTGACAGGCTGGAGAACTGCTTCGAGTGGAACAGGGACAGGAAGCTAATATGGAAGATCAGGAAAGAGGTGGAGGACTTCGAGCGTTGGACGGAAAAGAAAGTGGCAGAAATGCTGCGTGCTAAAAGACAACAGCCGGGAGTGGGGAAATAACATACAAGAAAGAAAAAGGTCCAAAATATACCGTACTTCCTGATTTTTAAACGCTTCAAGTTATTGATTACAAGAACGGATTGTCTGAAGACGAAATTGTTAGATGATCAAAGTGACCATAACAACCGTATGGTATTTCTTGTTATAGTCGGTTGCATCTGATTATGCAGGAATTTTAATGTACATATTCAAATATAAATATTGATATAGGCCAAAAATACGGTTTATTTATTAATAAAATCATGATTACTGAACAAATTGTTAAAAAATAGAGCTAAATTGATAAGTTAAAAATCAAAACATTCATCTTATTTTGCAAAAAATATATTATTAATATTAATAACTATAACAAGTATGGTTAATTTTTACTGCTCGTTTTTCCGTAAATCAAGGAATTATTTTAGGTATTGATTATATTGATTTATTCCTCATTTTATATATTTAAAATTAAACAATTACATGAATTTATTCAAATCATCAGTTCTGTGCGGCATGGTCATAGTGTCATTCATGACATCCTGTACAGACGTGGATATCACCATGCCCAAGGGGCCCAAAGGTGATACGGGGCTTTCAGCCTACGAGTTTTGGAAGGAAAAAGTTGCGGATGGAACCGTCAACTGGCCGAAGGATCAGACAGAAGTCGCTGACTTCTTCAAGTTTCTCAAGGGAAAAGATGGCAAAGACGGGAAGGATGGTCAGAGTGCTTTCGAGCAGTGGAAAGACATGATTGCCAGCGGTAGCGTGGACGACCCGCATAATCCCGGCGAGAAATGGCCCTCCGAAAACAACACGGTACAGGATTTCTGGCGTTTCCTGACCGGAGCCAGCGGAGAGGACGGACAGACACCGCATATAGGTGATAACGGCAACTGGTTCATTGGGAAAGAGGATACCGGTATCGGCGCACGTGGGCGTGACGGTCAGGATGGTAAAGACGGTAAAGACGGAACGAATGGTCGTGATGCTATACCGCCGACAGTCACCATTGGCGATAACGGCAACTGGTATATTAACGGAACGGATACAGGCAAGCCTGCTTTCGGTAAGGATGGCAAAGATGGAAAGGACGGAAAGGATGCCGTGCCTCCTACGGTCACCATCGGCGATAACGGCAACTGGTTTGTGGACGGAACGGATACCGGGAAAAAGGCCGTTGGGCAGGACGGGAAATCTCCCGAGGTTGCCATTGGCGATAACGGCAACTGGTATATAAATGGAACGGATACAAGCAAGCCCGCTTTCGGTAAGGATGGCAAAGATGGAAAGGACGGAAAGGATGGAGCTAACGGAGCCAACGGTAAAAGTGCCTACGAGCTTTGGAAAGAGTATATCTCGTCCGGTGATGTGGACAACCCGCATAATCCTGACCAAAAATGGCCGGCGGACCGGAACAAGCAGACTGATTTCTGGGATTTCCTGACCGGAAAATCCTCTGTTATCGAGATAGAAGTTGGAAAATACAATGTTATTCCTGAATACTGGAACTCTTCCCTGAAAGAGTATGTTGTACCTTCGGACGGTTCGGTTCTATTTACCGTGTATGACAAGACCGGCAAAAAGGTCACAGCCGGAGTAAAGGTGAGCGACTTACCCGGTGTATCTTCTACGGATGCATTTATCACAAACGAGGAAGGGCAGTTCAAGGTCACATGGGATAAATTGCCAGACAATAAGGGTTTATCAGAAAGGAAAGGAAGTGTGACTGTAACGGTTGATGGAACGCAGGAAACGAGTGCGGGCAACACGTTGGTGCCGAATAGGATCAATGTTAGAGCTATCATTACAAGCGCATATCTGTCTAATTATTCTAATACGTCGATAGATATTTATAGGACACTAAATGTATATTACAGCTTCGAGCGTCAAGTGGATGGAGAATGGGATAAGTATCCGACGTCCATTACTACTCCTTATAATAGTATGAAATCGGCCAGGGTTAAAGATATAAACCGGCCTGTCAACGAAGGAAATGTGGACAAAGATCAGTTAGTCCGCTATAGCAATGGAAGCTCATATCTCTACATCATTCGTCCGTTGGTTTTGACAGAGACGGAGAAGGCAAATGTGGCGAAGAATGATACTGTCGGCAAGTTGGCGAAATATGAATGGGACCAAACAGACAATTATGCGGCACTGTATTTTGGTGATGGTACGGGAAGTTATAATGACTATGGACAGACTGTATATTTGCAGGACAAGATACATGTCCCGGAAGTGTATCCGGCCCCATCTTTTAAAGAAAACAGTGTGTTTATTGAAATCAAGCAGGGTATTACCACCATGTGGGGAGAGATTGACACGGATAATTTACAGGATTTTTATAAAACATACGCTTACCCGACAGGGCAAGATAAATTTACAAAAGAGGAAGGAACCAATGTTTGGAAACATCCGGAAGGCAAGTTGCCGGCATCAGAGCTGGAAGAAAATCGGGCTGTATTTATAGAAATGCGTACTTTCATCAATGGAACGGGAGGAACTGTACATACCGGATCCAAGCCGTTGTCAACGGGAGGCAAGCGCTTTAAACTGACAAGCACTTATCCCAATAACTGGATTGGTCTGGATATCAGACGACGGACAGAAAGCACTGATAAAATAACATATAATATATCTAACGAGTACCGTGGGCGTTACGCTTACTATCTGTTAAAAGAGGAAGATAAGTACTATTTAGTTGATTTTGCGGACTGGTCCAAGCGGATGCCCTTGCCAATCAAGGATTGTCCTGTCGACTGGATGAATTGATTTATTTATTGGATAATTGAATATGAAGAAAAAAATAACGATATGCTTTGTGTGTCTCTCCTTGCTGTTGGTCTCTCTGGCGGTGAGAGGACAGGACACGAAAACGACCCGTCGTGTGCCTCTCCAGGCAGAGGTGACGCATGACGGACTGTCAGAAAAGGAATCAAAAGCCTGGGAGATCGGTCTCGGCGGTTCGCTGATAAACTGGAGTCGGGTGTCAGTCACTGGTTTCCGGAGTACGCCGGACAACTACTTTTATAACCTGAAAGCGAATCATCTGATGGGAGGGGCAAACTTGTACATCGCACGGGAATTGAACCGGTGGTTTTACCTGGATTTGCAGGGAAGCGTCGGTTTGACGAAAAACAACAACCGTACCGCAGGTGATGACAGGAAACGTGATTTACTGTACATGGGGGGACTGGGGCTACAATTCCGCTTTACTCCCCTGCTCAGATCCCAATGGGTTGAACCTTATCTCAGGGTAGGTGTGAACTATCTGCATAAAGACTTTGCTTCCGTATATGGCGGCAACTTTGAGGATGATCCAACCGGACAAGCATATTGGGAGTCTTCCGACATCTGGAATCCTGACGGGCGTTCATCCGACAAAAACTCGTTTGTTCCCCTGTCTTTCGGGGCGGGTGTGAAAGCCTGGTTAAGCAACTCGTTCGGGCTGGGGTTACAAGGTGAATACCTTCTGCCCGTGCAGAAGGGGCTTCCCCACTTCGTTCAGGTTTCTGCCAGTGTCATCTGGCGTATTGGCGGAAAGAGCAAACATGCGGCTCCGGTGGTACGATATGTGGAGATAGAGAAACCCGTGGAAAGAATCGTCGAGCGGGTGGTTGAGAAAAAGGTGGAGGTTCCGGCCATTATTGACACTATGGCGTGTGATCTCTTGGAGAATATCCATTTTGAATTTGACAGGGATGTCATAACAGCCACTTCGGAAAGAACGCTTGACAGGCTGGCAGAGCTACTGAAAAGCTATCCGGACAGCCGTTTCCTTATCACGGGCTACACGGACGCCAAAGGAAGCGACTCCTATAACTTGACCCTTTCCGCACGGCGTGCTGAAAAGGTGCATGCCGCCCTGATCGGGCGTGGAGTTCCCGCCCGGATGATTAAATGGCGTGGCGTGGGTAAGCGTGCGGCCATTATCTCCGCCACTGCTGCGGACAATATCCGTGAAGGGGACAGAAAAGTCCTGCTGGAACGGGTTACCAACATGGATTATTGGAATGCCCTGGATAGCAAATAACCCGAATGTTCAGATAGTGATGAAAATGGATTGAAACAGTGCGGGAATCTCATCCGCATCATTCTATTCCCAGGTCAGGAGGAGTAATACGGGGCATTTCTCCGCCAGGCCTGGGAATTTTACTTTACATGACTGGATGGACGTGCAACAGGTTTAGATGATTATCGAGAATGATTAATAAGCATAAAACCGCTTATGCTATGATTGTATTGCTGCAAAATTATAAATATAATTGTCCATGTTTTTGCATTGCTAATAAACAGATCGACACTGTTTTTCATGGGGAAGCAGGCAGAATGATCGCTCATGATAATACTTGTGATTCACATGAATGGAAAAAACTTGTGTCTTTGTAGTTTAACAATCAAAATATTAAAACTTATGAATACTCTTCTTTTGAATGCCACTTCTTCCAAAAGAAAAAGAATCACTTCTGAAGGTCATCCATACAGCCAGTTTCTTTGCATTAAAGAGCTAAAATGACAAAAAAAAGAGCTGGAATGAAAACATGTGTTTTTGAATAAATTTCGATTTTTGCAAAATAATTAAAAATTAAACCTTATGATGAAGAAAATTTTTATCAGTTTGTTTTTGTCTGGTGTTTTTATGTATCACACAA
>ENA-ORRT01000138-ORRT01000138.1-human-gut-metagenome-genome-assembly--contig:-NODE-138-length-87703-cov-24.0178_pt1 | contig 87703 bp, 69 predicted proteins | sample MGYA00242181_ERZ509146 | MGnify/ENA primary metagenome ERZ509146 (study PRJEB26280, sample SAMEA2338624) | human gut metagenome | biome: human gut; feature: human-associated habitat; material: faeces...
AAGAAAGAGATAAATAACTGATTACATGATATTTGATATTCTGTGAAATTTTATAGAAAGGTTCGAGAGACACCCTCCAGCTCCACTTTATGACAAAAAGGTCCTCCTGAACTTATAAATTCAGGGGGACTTTTTGGGTTAATAAGATCCCAATTGTCCGGGTTATAAAGTTCTTCTCTAACGTAAGTTGTTGAAATATATTGGATTAACTTCATTTTATCCCCAATTATTTGTCCGGGTAATTTATTTTGTTTTTTAAAATAAACACTCTACATTTGGCTTCGGAGTAATTTGTCATAGAGAATCGACAAATGAAAAACAATCTGATTCCAAGTCCGGTTAAGGAAATTATTGTCTGCCCATATTTGTTCCTAATTCATATTCTGGCAAATCCCCTGTTAATCTGTCTTTTTTTTATTAGAAACCATATTTGGAAAACAAATTGAATATTATCCCGTTTTAATGTAGATCAGATTGATTTTTCATGTAAGTCACCTCTCTCAATGTCTTGTTACTAATAAATAAACTATGTGAACATCTCATTGCTGTTATTTTGTTAATATCCACTACGATAACTGAGAGGGATTTAAAGCGTGTAGGAGCGCTACAAATCCGATCACCTCCTTACGTGACGTGAAGAAGGTAGTATTTCTTTTCCCCCCCCTCGCTACCTCTTGTTTGATTCTTGCTTTTTATAAACTACTCCATTTAAATTATAACAAACAAATAGAATGAAATATATTATATACTTCATGATGATGTTGTATGGTTCATTATGTCATGCCATCGTTTGCAAACACATTGTAGAAAGAAGTGAAACGAATACTCGTAAAGTGTATCAGATCCAAAGGGATGCTCTGGGTTATATGTGGTTTATGAACCATGCCGGAATCAGTCGGTTTGATGGGACCAAGCTAAAACACTATAAACTGCCGGCCGAAGGGCGAACCATGGATTATTATATGGGCAATTGCCGGTTGCTTACAGATAATCGGAATGGGTTGTGGGTAGTCACCCGTAATGGATATTTATGGATGTACAATCCATCATTGGATAAATTCGAATGCAGGAATCATCTGGTTATTCCGAATGATGTTTCCCTTCATTTTCTCTGCGTAGATAACAGTAGTCATATCTGGTTTTCTGTCGGAAACCGGTTGATAGCCTATCAAATACTATCCAATACTTTTCATCGGGTGGATCATAGCCTGGCAACGATTTCCTGTATGGTAGAGGTGGCTCCGGGAGAGTATTTTGTAGGTTCGGATGAAGGGCTGTTCGGAATTACAATAAAGAATTATGCCGTCGACAGGCAAACTGGAGAATTGTCCGGTAAAAGATGTAGCCGGATACATGAAATACTTTTTCATCCTTATACCCAAAGATTGGTTGTGTTTGATTATTCGGAAGGATTAGGGGTATGGGATATGAAGTCGGAGCAATTGGTTGGTACTTGGAACCGATTGTTGAATAGTCGGGTCAGTGGTCTGAGGATATGGGATGACCGGACTGTTTTGGTAGCTACAGATGGTGAGGGAATATTTCGTATGGATATCGTTAATCCGGATATTACATCTTTTATACAAACTGATTTTGAGAATGATAATTCAATTCGTACCAACCGGATTGCTGACGTGTTTGTAGATGATCAGAAACTTATCTGGGTGGCGGATTATCCGGAAGGCGTATCAATGATCGATGTGGAATCTCCTGATGATTATAAATGGTACAGGGCACGGTCCGGGGACAGTCATTCACTGACCAACAATCGGGTAAATGCGGTCCTGCATGATTCGGATGGGGATGTCTGGTTTGCAACGGATCACGGTATCAGTTGTTTTCATCCGTCGACAGGCTTATGGAACCGGATTGTTACGCCTCTTCCTTGTCAGATGTATACTGCATTGTGTGAAGTAAAGCCAGGAGAGATATGTGCCGGGAACTATGTACACGGTTTGTTCTTCATCCGAAAGCAAAGTAATTATTCGGTTACACCGTATGTACGTATTTCGGGAGTAAACGCATTGTGTCGTAAGGATAAAGACGGTTTTTGGATTGGAACGGATGAAGGGGTGTTTTTTTATTGTCCGGAAAACGATAGTATCGTGGAGGTAAAACGCTTGTCCGGTTTACACATTCATGCTTTGCATCAGTCCGATGATTGTCTTTATATTGGGACTGAAGGAAACGGATTAATGGTCTATCATCCGGAGCATGAGCAGATGGATACGGTTGCTGCTTTAGGAACCGGTAATGTATATGCTGTTTGGTCGGATGATAGCAGTCGGTTAATGGGAAGCAGTGATGGGTTTGCTTTCTCGCTCGATCTTGTACAACATTCATATCACAGGTTTCTGAGTAAAGGAATTCGGATTACATCGGGTACTTTCTTAGGTAATGGAAGATACATTCTGGGCACCTATCAAGGCGCAATTGAGTATGATAAACAAGAGGCTCGACCGCTGCGTAAAGCTTGTTTGGGATTTTACTTGGACGAACTTCGGGTTTTGGACAAAGAGGTGACCGTCGAAACGGAGAATTCTCCATTGAAGAAAGCTCTGAACTGTACAGCTACGTTACAGTTGGAGCACAATGAAAATACTTTTTCGTTTACGGCTACTGCCATTCGCTATACTGAAAAGCAGGACATAGCTTACAGTTGGAAACTTGATCATACGGATTGGAGTACTCCGTCTGTAGATAATAGAATTCGTTTTTCGAACCTTCCTCCGGGTGAATATATCTTTTCTGTGCGGGCGTTATCCATTGATAACGGTCGGCCGTTTGCGCAAAGAAATATGCACATCATCATTCGTCAACCCCTTTGGAAGACAGGTGGAGCTTTCCTTTGTTACGGTCTTTTGGCACTTATGTTGGGCTCTCTGGCCGTACGTTCATGGTTCGTATGGCAAGACAGAAACCTTTCAAGAGAACAAGTACGGTTGTTTGCGAATACGACACGTAACCTTTGTCTACCACTTACACTGATAAAAGTTCCTTTGGAATATCTTTATGAAAAGTCATCTTCCGAACTTGTTAGTAACGTATTGCAACAGATAAAGGGAGTGAACAATTTATTGGCTGAGCTGGAAAATATCAGTCGTGTTTCTGCTGCTCCGGGGCGTCTGTCGCTTGCCGACTATGAGTTATCCATATTCTTGAAAGAGACAGTAGCCCGAATTAGAGATTATATCAGCGAGAAGGACATTATGCTCCGTTGGACGGAGGAGCCTGCCTTTGCTACCGTATGCCTCGATAAGGATAAGATGTCTGCCATTCTTAGAAACCTGTTAATGGCTTTTACAGACAGTATGGATCGAGGTGGCGAAATTCTTCTGAGTACTTCGTGTAACAATCAAAAGTGGGAGTTGAGGCTGGAATCTGAGGATAACGGGTTTCTTAAAAAAAAATTCTAAATTATAAAGGGTTCGTTTCGGGAGGTTCTTCCGAGACAATGAGTTGGTTATTTATACGTAAATTAATCTGTTTGCATAAAGGTAAAATCAAATTTGCTTATAAAGAAGAACAAAAACTGGTGCTTATTTTAATTTTTCCTATTGTCATCCGGCAATCGGAAAGAATTTCTGAATTCTCCGGGATATTATCCGTACCGGAGCTCTCCACAGGGAATAGTGAGTTGTTGTCGGTTACCGGAATGCTGCCGGCAGTGAAAACTTCTGAGCAGAAACGTCCGGATAAGAAAAAAGAGAAACATTCTTTGGTATTGGTTGAAAGGAATAAGGATTTGTGCAATTATCTTGTGCAAATCCTGATGAAGGAGTATAAGATTGTGTCTGTTTGTGATGTGGAGGCGGCCTTTGAGACTGTGTGTGAACAATGTCCGGATGCAGTACTGGCTTCTTCTGTTCTTACCCGTATTTCGGGTGAGGAACTTGCCGTTCGGATTAAATCGGATGACAGAGTAGCACATATTCCGGTAATATTGTTAGTGAAACCGGGAGAGGATGACCGGTACATTCAACGGAATGCCGATCTTTATGTGTGGATGCCTTTTGCCATATCATCTTTAAAGACTGAGATTGCAGCTTTGATTGCTAACCGGGAAATGATCCGTAAGAGGTATATTCGTTTGGCCTTGGGGGGTGAGGCCTCGGACCCTATCGATAAAGAGGTAGAGTCATCAGAAGGTGATCAGGAGTTTATTCGTCAGGTGAGAAGTCTGATTGAAGAGAGGATGACCGATTCCGGATTTAAGATTGGTGAACTGAGTGACTGCATGAATATGAGTCGTTCGAGTTTTTATAATAAGATTAAGGAGATAACCGGGCATGCTCCTGCGGACTATGTTCGTAATGTGCGGCTCAACAGAGCATTGGTTTTGTTAATGAGCAGAAAGTATACGGTGGCTGAGGTTGCGGATATGACGGGTTTCAGTGATCCTAAATACTTCGGGATCGTGTTTAAGAAATATTATGGGGGCTCACCGACGAAGTATATAAACAATTTATAGACCGACAGAAGACCGGTAAGGGAGCCACCTTGCCGGTCTTCATTTTATTAACTAATCCGGTCGACTGGATTGAGAGAATTACTCTTATCTTTGCTATCCGAAAGGAAAACTGCGATGCAGAAGGATTGCAGAGATGAATGAACGTAAAATTATACATATCGATATGGATGCCTTTTATGCTTCTGTGGAGCAAAGGGATCATCCTGAATTGCGTGGTAAACCGCTTGCCGTGGGGCATGCCGAGGAGCGGGGAGTAGTAGCGGCAGCAAGTTATGAAGCTCGTCGTTATGGAGTTCGTTCGGCTATGTCGTCACAAAAGGCGAAACGTCTGTGTCCGCAATTGATTTTTGTTCCCGGACGGATGGAAGTGTATAAATCCGTTTCCCGTCAGGTACACGAAATATTTCATGAGTATACCGATCTGATTGAACCTCTGTCATTGGATGAAGCGTTTCTTGATGTGACGGAGAATAAGCAGGGGATCTTGCTGGCTGTGGATATAGCTAAAGCTATCAAGCAACGTATCCGTGAAGAACTGAGCCTGGTGGCATCGGCAGGCGTGTCGTATAATAAATTTCTGGCTAAAATAGCTTCGGACTTTCGTAAACCCGACGGACTTTGTACTATTCATCCTGATCAGGCAATCGATTTCATTGCCCGTTTGCCTATTGAGTCATTTTGGGGAGTAGGGCCGGTGACTGCCCGGAAGATGCATTTACTGGGGATACACTATGGACTTCAGTTACGGGAGTGTTCGTCTGAAATGCTGGTACGTCAGTTTGGTAAAGTGGGACTGCTTTATTATGATTTTGCACGTGGAGTCGATCTTCGACCGGTAGAAGCAGTGAGAATACGTAAATCAATCGGATGTGAGCATACATTGGAGAAAGACATCCATGTAAGATCGTCTGTGATTATAGAGCTTTATCACGTAGCTACGGAGCTTGTAGAGCGATTGCAGCAGAAAGAGTTCCGGGGAAATACACTAACTCTGAAGATCAAGTTTCATGATTTTAGCCAGATAACACGAAGCATGACACAGGCACAGGAACTTACGAATCTTGAGAGAATCTTGCCCCTTGCCAAACAATTGCTGAAAGAGGTGGAGTATGAGCAGCATCCCATTCGCTTGATCGGGCTTTCGGTATCGAATCCGAGAGAAGAAGCGGATGAACATCGGGGAGTATGGGAACAACTGAGTTTTGAATTTAGTGATTGGGGAAAATAGTTAAAGGTGGAATCCTAAGAAAAAAATAGTTGCATGATCGTATTTGTCCGGCATTATTTTTATATATTTGGAAGTAATATCATATTGAGAACTAATAAATTATAAGGAACTATGAGCTTGCATAAATATTCGATTGTTTTATTGGCATTATTGGCATTACTCTGCAGTTGCCATGATGAAGATAAAGGAGATATCCCACAGTCCGATGAGCGAACCGCAGATTTTATTGTGAAATATAAGGATGATTTCGGAATACATACGGATTATAAAGCTAAGGTATATATCTATTATGGAATATATTCAATGGATATTGTAGGCTTTCATTATCTTCCGGACGGGGTGCTGGATCATGAAGGGAAAGAAATAACTCCTGACATCCGTCTATCTGCTGATGGAAAAGAAGATATAACCTTGTTATTGGATAATGCTGAAAAGGTAACGGTTATTGTTGAAAGCTCCTATTATGAGGGAAGAGTGGGAATAACAAGTTACTCTCCGGGCGACACACCTATAAAAGGGATATTTACGTTTGGGGAATAGTGAACGGTATGGAAGGAATCTTTGATGTCTGTTTCTATTTCATGATATATTAAAAAAGGAAGAAGTCTGAACTTCTTCCTTTTTTAATGGAGGATCTGTTTCAGGCCAGTGCCCGTTTTATTCTATAATCCATGGATTACTTTCATTAACTGTTCGCCCAATCCGATGGTATAACCTTGTGACACGAAGACTACCCGGTTGAATGTATCACCGATAATAAACATGGGCAGGATGGTGCTGTTTGGCAACTTCATCGATTCGGCAATTTGTTTCTGGATCGCTCCATCTACGTCGATACCATAGGTAATGGTTGAAGGCAATCCGGGGAATTCTGACGGGCGGAACTTTTTGTACTGTTCTTCACTAGGGAAGAGCAACACCATTTTGCGTCCCCATTTTTCAAATTCACCGCTTAAAGCTGCAATATCCCGAAGGGCATGGTTAGTGGGTTCTTGTCCGGCTCCCAGCACTGCTACAACGTAGTATCCCCGGCCACAAGTCTGAAGAATACTTTGCGGTTCGGAGGTTCCTATAGGCAGATAAGTCGATTCGGAATTAAAATTACCAATTACTTGTACCTGGTCTTTGCTTTCGCGCATGACCAGATCGACAGTTGTTGTCTTTCCCTCTTCAATGGTGAAGAAAGTCACATTAGCCAATACAGCTCCGCTTGCCATGCGAGTACCGGTTACCATCATATAGTATCCTGTGTCCAGGCGTGCACCATTCTTCAGCAAGTTCGACCAGGTGGCTCCTCCACCCATATCTACGTCACCTTCGTCGTAGTTGAGGAGTTGGAAGGTTCCATTGCGGAACTTTGAGAGGGTGAAGTGTGAATAGTATTTTGGATCACTCAACGAAGGGATCGGCCGGTAGCGGGCTACGAGCGTTCCGGTTGGTGCCTGCGTTTGCTGTGCGGCTTCAAAATCGACATCATAGACCTTGCCGTTCTTGAGGTTGTTGTCATTGAAAGTCCGATATTGAATCTTGCCGGTCACTTCATCTATCCAGGCAGGAATCCCCAGGCTACGGGCCATGGATACAAAGAAAATGTTACGGGATTTCTCGTCTGCTACCCGGGCTTTCCATACACCCATTGGTGACATTGGTATACGTTGTGAGTTTAATTCGTTATTGATTGTGATCTCTTTTTTACACCATTCTACCAAAGCTTGTGGATTTTTGCGGAAGGCTTCTGCTTCACTTGCCGGAATCTCTTTCCGGAAGAATGCTTTGTAAGGAGTGATCATTTCATTGGCTACACGCGGGTTCAGTACGTTGCTACAGAAATCTTCAGAAGCGGGCAGGCCGGAGTTATTCAGATGGTCGTTCAATACTTCCGGGCTTACGTCTCTCAGGTCTTTGGCCGAGATTACTTTCAACAGGCTGATAGCCTGACCGGCCTTATCGGCTTTTACAGCATCAGAAAGGAAATCGGTTAAAGTCTGGTGGTTACCTCTGGAAGCTATCAGTAAGCGTACTGTTTCGGTTTCATCCAGCTTATTCTCTTTGGCAAAAGTCCGAGCTTGCTCTTCGGTAATGAAAGTGGCTACGTATGCGTTGCGGATAGAATCTTCCTGTGCCATGCGCCGATCATTTTCAGTACGTTGTTCCAGAGTCACTTCGGGCAGGTTGGCGCCTTCGGCAGGAGGAACGATGTCCAGTGGAAGCGAATAGGTTTCACCGGCGTTTTTGTTCAGTGTGATCTTCAGTTCATTGTCTTTGCCGAATGATAGTTTAGAATAACCGAACCGTCCGTCTTTGGAGGCCCATACCAACATATCACCCTTGCCGGCAGTCAATGATGCATGCCCGCTCTGGTCTGTATGTTTGGTGGCCACCGTATAAAATTCAGCGTAGTTATAGACCTTGAACTCTACGGTAGCATCGGCTACCGGCTGGCCTTCGGCATCTGTCACGAGTACGGAACCTTTGGCAGTCGGAGCATAATTGTCAATCACGTTGATCTCTGTATAATTCGGAGTTTCGTACATGATTTCTTCTTGTCCGGTATAGCGTCCGAATACCTTTGTATGCATCAGCATACCACGACTGGCGGGAGCATTAAACCAACCCAGATTCAAAACCGGTTCCGGTTCGCAGGCACCAAAGAAATACCATTTGCCATCTACCCAGGCTTCTACCCATGCATGGTTGTCATCGGTATGTGCCCAACGCGGAGTATATACCTGTCGTGCCGGAATACCTACCGAGCGAAGAGCTGCTACGGTGAAGGTGGATTCTTCACCACAGCGACCATAAGCGGTTTTTACGGAAGCGAGTGGAGAACTCGTACGGGCATCACTTGGGGTGTAGATTACCTTTTCGTGGCACCAGTGGTTTACCTCGAGTACAGCGTCGTGCAATGACAGATTCTTCACACGGTCTTTCAGTTCATTGTAAAACACCCGGCGTGAGTCATCCAGGTTTTCATTGTTTACCCGAATGGGGAGCACAAAATGACGGAATACGTCATCGGGGATTTCTTTTCCCCAAGGCATTTCCTGACGTGCCTGATCGGAGAGTCTGACATTTTCCAGATAGTAGTCGCCTGTATAATCCGTTACGTCACCTGTAGGCATGTAGGCATAGAGGAACATTAAAGCCTCTTGTTCGGGAATGGTGAGCTTTTCATTAAACACTGCAAACAACTCTCCATTGGGAAGTTGCTGCTTCTTCATTTCAAAATCTTGCGTCACTTGGTTTCGGTAAGCCACATCTTTCAGGAAATGGGACTCACTGCATGAAAAGAACGCAACCGACAACATCGGAATGATTAGAAAGCGGGTTAGGGTTTTCATACAATTTGTTGTTAAGTAAGGCCTCACCCCCGTTCCTCTCTTAAGGAGAGGGGGGAGTGAATGCTTTTGGTTCATATATTTAGTTTTGATTTCTTTCTCTTTTTGTTTCATCTTTCCGGAATTACTGTTTTCTACTTTAATCTTTCGGTATCTTTATGGTCATTTATGAAAATTCTGGTTTACATTCTTCGGAGTCCGGCTCTTTTCCATTTTCCGGGTGAAGGAAAGAGAACGGAACCCTAAAATCCATTCAATGGGAAAAGTACCGTGGGAATCAGTAGTACCATTCCTAGGATAATGAATAAAAGAAGTATCTTCCAGAACCATTTTACCCAAATCTCATAAGGTATGCGGGCAATGCCTAAGGCACCCATCAATACAGCAGAAGTAGGGGTGATCATATTGGTAAATCCGTCACCAAACTGATAAGCCATTACCGTAGCTTGCCGCGAAAGTCCGATGACATCGGAAAAGGGTGCCATGATAGGCATGGTTAACGCTGCTTTGGCGGACCCGGAAGGGATAATCAGGTTAATGAGTGTCTGTATCAGATACATCACCCCCAAAGATACTATTTTTCCAGCTTCTCCCATCAGTGAAGCCAAAGAATGTAAAATGGGGTCGATGATATGTCCGTCTTGCAGTATTTGAATAATCCCTCCGGCCAGTCCCACAACTATGGCGGCCGACAACATGTCTTTGGCTCCATCCATGAATTGCTTGATGATAGCATCTGCATGTTCACTATTGGCAAACCCCGAAAGAATGCCCATTGCCAGAAAGATGGCGGATATCTCCGGTAAATACCAGCCATGACCCATGACACCGATAATCAGGAAAAGAATAGTGAATGCGAGTAAGGTCAATATAAAGAACTGGTTGGATTTGCGTAAACCCAGCCAACCGAAAACTGCAAACAAGATAGATAAGGTGGGAACTGCATAGCAGGTGACTGATGCTTCACCTACTGAAAAAGTACTGATCGGGTAGATGATGGAGAACAACCCCAAGGACACGAGTAACAATAGGTATACGATCCATGCTTGGCGAGTCGTTACATGGGATATCTCTCCACAGCTTTCTTTTTCCCGTTTCCGCCAATAAGTGTCAGCATGATACATAGGTGATTTTTCCGGATGCTTTTTGACGACAGCGGCATATCTGAGTACACAAACAATCAGGGCGGTGGTCAGTACCAGCCAACAAAACATACGGTATTCAAATCCGGAGAACAACGGGAGATCAGACAAACCTTGCGCAATGCCGATCGTAAAAGGATTCAGTACTGCACCGGAAAAGCCGATATGGGCAGCTACGTATACCATGCACAGCCCGGTGATGGAGTCATATCCCATTGATATGGCAAGTGGGACAATGATGATGACGAAGGCCAGTGTCTCTTCACTCATACCGAATACGGAACCGAAAAGGCTGAAAAGGATGATGACTAAGGATATCACTACATTGTTTACTCCCAGTATTTTGATCAGTCGGTGTTTTTCAAGTCCTTTCGTGAAATTCAGAAATGAAAAAATGCCGGTATCAATAGCACGGCTACTATTCATTATTTGAAAGGCACCTCCCATAATCAGTAAGAAAGCTATAATTCCTGCCTGACGTTCGAAGCCTTCAAGAAGGGAGCTGAACACTTGCCAGGTCTGGGGTGTCTGTTCTACCCGGTGGAAAGAATGGTCTACAATGACAGTGCGGGAAATACCGTTTACGTCGATTGTCTCTCGCATATATTCTCCGGCAGGAATGATCCAGGAAAGCACTGCACAGAGTAGAATGACCGAAGAAATGATGGTGTATGTGTGGGGTATCTGTTTGAGCATAGTCGTTTTTCTTGATAAAGCGCAAAGTTATGCAATATATTTGTAATATACACTTGCCAAATCAGGCCTTATAAAAAGAAAAATCAACTAACGATACACTTTTCTTATGTTTTAGAACATATTTTCGAAAACATTTCGTATCTTTGCAGTGTTAATAAAGAAAACAAGATGTAAAACCGCTCTTCAAAACGTGGAGAGCAAAAAAAGAGGACCAAAATTATGAAAAAGAATGCAAATGAAATTATGATGTTGCAGTATCGTATCAAACGTTACCAAGCAATGGGAAATGGAACAATGTGCCAGCTGTTAAATGGCAAACTTCAAAAACTGCTTGCAAAGCAGGTTACCATGTAATTAAACACAATCTATATTATATGAATAAGAAGCGGGGAATCGGATGATTCTCCGCTTTTTTTGTCATTTATCCGTTTATATCCGGAACAATCATTATAAAATATTCGTTAATTAGACAACGAATTCTATTTTTTCTCAAATTTATTGCTACGTTTGCAACTACTATGATAAAGTACATATTCTGCATATTGATAGGTATCTTTTTTGTGTATGGAGCCGGTTATACCGCTTCTATAGAAGAAACTGCAGAACTTCCCGCCGAAGTTACTGCCACCTTTGTATCACAATATGCCGAAGACCATTCTTTATTCAATGATGAGACGGCTGAATCCAAAGTGTGTGATGCTATTCTTCCCCATAGTTCTTTTTCACGGGAACTAAGTTCTTCCAAAATTTTGAAACTCAAATTGCAGACTGCTATCCGGCTGCTCAATGCCTCACTTTTCCATCAATCGGAGAGGGGAGATACTTATCCGGACTTCAATCATAACTTCATTAAATATTCCAGCGGGTATTATGTATACTCGTTAGAGCATATCCTGATTTAGCTTTCCGATTCTACACTTCTGTATTGAAGTGATTGGGTAACCCCATTTATCCATTCCGATAAATGCCGGGAAGGTGCGTCTTGTATTTTCCGGCGGTCGGTATACATTGCATTTTATTTTTCAATCTAAAATCATACTGTGTTATGTTTAGCTTATTGTTATCCACTTTTGCCATGATGGGGCTTACCTTCGTCATTGGTTTTTTCGTTGCCGGGGTGATAAAGTTGATTGCCTCTGCAGCTGATTCGTTGGCTTTTTATAGTTCGCACCAGGAAGAATTGGCCCGGCTGAAGCGTATTCGGAAACTGCATCAGAAAGTAGCTACGTTAATAACTGAAAGTGCTCTGAGTGATGAGGAGTATGGCAGTGATGGGCGTGAAGACTTCAGCAGGGGGGTCACAAAACATCCCGGAGATAATCGTGGGTTTTATCATGGTGTCAGTCCCGGTGAATCGGAGAGAGGTTTAATGGATTATTTTTACCCGGAAGACACAAGAACGATGTTTCTTCGGAAAGAAGAACAGATGTTACAGCATGATAAAAAAAATAATAAGACATCCTCAACCAATAAAAAACAATAAATCTTGATAGTATGGAAAGTATAGACTTTGGAACCCTGTTTCAGGGATTTGGAACAATGATAGCCAGCGGATGGTTTCTGGCCAGTGCCCGTATGTTTTTAATAGCTTTGGGGTTTCTGCTCATTTATTTAGGCTGGAAAGGGGTACTCGAGCCAATGGTGATGATTCCGATGGGCCTGGGAATGGTAGCTATTAATTGTGGAACACTGATTATGCCCGACGGAACATTGGGGAATCTTTTTTTAGATCCGATGCTGTCGGATACCGACGCATTGATGAACACGATGCAGATTGACTTTCTACAACCGGTATACACATTGACCTTTAGTAACGGATTGATAGCCTGCTTTGTATTTATGGGAATCGGTACATTGCTTGATGTGGGATTCCTATTGCAGAAACCGTTTGCCAGCATTTTTCTTGCTTTATGTGCTGAATTGGGTACATTCTTGACAGTGCCTATTGCTTCCGGTCTGGGACTGTCTTTAAAAGAAAGTGCTTCAGTGGCAATGGTAGGCGGAGCTGATGGTCCAATGGTTTTGTTCACATCGCTTGCTTTGGCCAAACACTTGTTTGTACCTATTACGGTGGTGGCTTATCTTTATCTGGGATTGACTTACGGGGGATATCCTTATTTGGTGAAATTGCTGATTCCTAAACGTCTGCGTGCTATCAAGATGGTAGAAAAGAAAGCTCCTAAAAATTATGATGCGAAAGTGAAGCTGGCTTTTTCTGCAATCCTGTGTGCAGTATTGTGTTTCTTGTTTCCAGTTGCTTCACCATTGTTCTTTTCGCTATTCCTGGGAGTGGCAGTACGTGAATCCGGAATGAAGCATATATATGATTTTGTGAGCGGTCCGTTGCTCTATGGTTCTACTTTTATGTTAGGATTATTATTGGGTGTACTTTGCGACGCACATTTGTTACTCGATCCGAAGATTCTTAAACTGTTAGTATTAGGTATGCTTGCTTTGTTACTGTCGGGTATCGGAGGCATCATGGGAGGGTACATTATGTATTTCATTAAGAAAGGGAACTATAATCCGGTGATCGGCATTGCAGCCGTAAGCTGTGTACCCACTACGGCAAAAGTGGCTCAAAAGTTGGTAAGTAAAGATAATCCGAATTCTTTTATTTTGGGTGATGCATTAGGAGCCAACATTTCAGGAGTAATCACTTCGGCCATCATTACAGGCATTTATATAACGATTATACCTTATTTATAAATCATAGAGTTGGTGACAAGATAATTTTGGGGATGACTATAGAGAATCATTCGGTGGTTATTGGTAACCCGGAAAGATTGAAATCTATAGTCATCCATGTGTTTTATAGTGACTTTGTTTTCGGATTCTTAAGTCTCTGTTTAAATTTTACTTGAGATTGTCTTGAGATTTGTTTTCAAAGATCTTTTCTCGTTTTTTTTTGAGGAGCATGGTAGGCTATGTAATGAATAAAAACGGAAAGATAGACCGAAAAGAAACTCAAGAACAGACCGATAAAACTCTTATAAAAATTTATTTAAGGAAAATCTAAGCAGGCTTTACTACTTCTTTTAATTTTTCCAGCATTATATCCGGATCGACATCAACTCCTGACCAGTATTTTATGGCAATGACCGCTTGATAGACCAGCATTTTCATTCCGGGCAATACATGACAACAACCGCGGCGGACCGCATCTCTCAACAGTTGGGTGTATACCGGGTTGGGGATGCAGTCGGCTACTACCATATGTGGCAATAAGGTATCTGTGTCTATGTTCAAGCGTTGGTCTACGTTGGGATAAAGCCCTACTGAGGTGGCATTGATGACAATGTCGATATCTGTGGAAAACCGATAAGGATGGTCCCAAAGTACAAATCTGGCAGTTGCAACCGTTTGGCTGTTCAGTAAATCTGCCAATGCCTGGCCTTTGTCTCTGTTTCTGTTCAAGATAGTGATCTCTTTCACTCCCGCCAGAGCCATTTCGACAGCGATGGCACGGGCAGCACCGCCAGCACCTAACAAGGCAATCTTCTTGTCTTGGATGGTGATAATTTCCGAAATGGCTTTTACAAAACCTTTTCCATCTGTGTTTTCTCCGGTAGCCCTCTGATCGTCTCCAATGACAACTGTATTCACTGCACCGATGATTTTTGCCGATTCTCCTAATTCGTCCAAGTATCGGATGATTTCCACCTTGTTAGGCAGAGAGCAGTTGAATCCTCTCCATCCCATGGCTTTTGCACCCTGTATGGCAGCCGCCAGATTTTCGGGACCGACTTCACAGTTGATATATCTGTAGTGCATATAGTGGTGACGGAATGCTGCTTCCATAATGGCAGTAGTCGGATTTTCGGCTGCCGGACAAGAGAAGGAGCCTACCAGCTTGGGAAGGAAGTTGGGGGCTGTCTGATATTCTTTTAAATCATTGATTGTCACTACCGGATATTTGTGTTCTAGCCCGAATTCTATGATTTCGGGTAAGCGCGCCATAGTTCCGTCATCATTGGTCAATTCACAAAGTACAGCACAGGGTGCAAGTCCTGCCAGTTTCATCAGGTCTATGCTGCCTTCGGTGTGACCGCTCCGTTCTTTGATTCCGCCGGAACGGGCTATCAATGGGAATATATGTCCGGGATGATGAAGAGATTCGGGAGTGGCATTGGGGGCAATGGCCGTCCGGATAGTCTGTATGCGGTCGGCTGCTGATACTCCGGTGGTCACTCCCTCTGCTGCTTCGATCGAAATGGTGAATGCGGTACCATATTTACTGGTGTTTTGCTCCACCATTAACGGTAAGTTCAGTTGTCGGGCTTTCTCCTCCGTGATGCACAGACAAACAATGCCACTACAATGCCGTATCATTATGGCCATGTCTGCTTCTGTCATACTTTGGGCAGAGAAGATCAGGTCTCCTTCATTTTCTCGGTTTTCGTCATCTACCAGAAGAATCCCTCTTCCTTCGCAAACGGAGGTAATGGCGCTTTGAACTCTTTGGCGATGATCACCAAATTGGGATAGTAAATCATTTGCTTTCATTGTATCTTATTTTATTGATTTGTTTGAATATATATGATAGTATTTATCAGTCATAAATAATATAGAGATTTATATAGCTCATGGATAGAGGCTTTAGCGATTTATGTTTTTTACGACAAACCTATCAGATGTGGCAAAGTTACACATTGTCTTTCTAATGGGATTCTATTTTATTTGCAGTATATTTCTGTATATTTGCATTCGGAATCCAAATGGATCTTTATGGCTATTTTAGAACGAAAAATTATACATGAGATTGATACCTCATGCAGTCATATTATCTATCCGCAATTTGTGTTACCCCGACACAAGCATGCGGAATACGAAATTATGCTCTTCACTCAAGGGAGTGGAAAACAGTTTGTAGGAGAAGGAGTCGCGGACTTTCAAGAAGGGGATATTGCTTTGATAGGGAGCAATGTGCCTCATCTGCATCTTTGTAATTCAAAACTGAATCCTGTTGCGAACACTGTATGCAGTGCCGGAGAAGCCTTACAGTTTCTTCCGGACATATTTCCTGTACATATAGAAAATTTGCCTGATTATCAAGAGATTTATCGTCTACTGAGAAAAAGTCAATATGGCGTTCGCTTTTATGATAAAGGGTTGTATGATGAGGTCAAAGAATTGTTTCAGGAGATGGATCTCTTAAAACATACTAATCGTTTGATCACTATATTACGTATCTTGGGGAGACTGACTGAATGTCGGAATATTAAATTACTTTCTGATGTAGCCTACAATGGTTCTAATAGGCTTCTGGAAGTGAATGAACCGGTCAATAAAGTGTATACCTATTTATTTAATCATTTTAAAGAGAAAGTTCTCCTGCAAGAAGTGGCTGATTATGTAAAGCAGAATCCTTCTGCACTTTGCCGTTACTTTAAACAACGGACAGACAAAAGTATTTTTCAGTGTCTGGCAGAAATCCGGATAGAACATGCTTGTAAATTACTGTCATATTCAAACTTGTCTGTTTCGCAAATAGCTTTTGAGTCCGGTTTCAACAGCGTACCTTATTTTATTAAGCAGTTTCAGAGTATCACTGAAAAGACTCCCGGTGAGTATAGGGAATTGATAGGCAGATAAAGAACCCTCTATGCAAAGTGGCGGAGCGATGGGAGCAAGCTGACTTTTGACGGTTTTCATTTTTCATCTTAACAGCTAAGATACGGATCTTGCGGTTAAATATGAAGTTTATATGCTGATTTTAAGTGTTTTAATCGGAAATAAGAGTAGGAATGGTCAGGGTGTGAACGGAGTTTTATGCGTTTGTTTAACCGTATCCAAGCAAGTATACATGATATCTATTGGGAAAATCAGTGCACAGACCATCTCATGACAGATGAATTGCGAAGAGAGGAGGGGGAACCTTTACCGCTATCTGTGGCAGATATTATGGAAACTTTAGTTCGGAAAATTTTGAAATAAAGTAACTTGCACCCAATGTCAGAAACTGATTGAAAACAGTGCCTCTACTTGAAATTTGCCATAATCGATCGGCTGTATCAAGCGTATGCCTGTTGTAAGCGGATAACTCATTCGTAGTACATTCCAGTCGAAAATCAGATCGCCTCCGTATGAACTTTGGTTACTCCACCTACTTTTAGAACTGGCTTGATTGCGCGATAGATCATAAAAGAGGTTTGCACGCAACCGACGGATGTAAATAAGTGAGCCGATGCTCCAATCGGGTGACAGCAGGGGTAAAGCATAATCTGTTTTGAAGGCCCATTGTTGGCGGGTTTGATACTGGAAATGGTATCCTCGGGGTTTTTCCAAAAGATGTTTGGGAAGGTATAATGCTTTGTTGTCAAGATCCTGATACTGATAGCCGACACGGATCATCAGCCCATGATTCCTGATGATTCCCGGCCAGTAAGTAGTCAGGCGGGCGGCATACAGGCTTCCGTAATTTTCAGAATTGAATGGAGTCTTCAGGTATTGCAAACGTAATTGATAGCCTGTGCGGGGGAGAATGTCTCGCTGAGCTTTTCGTCTGTAATCATAGAATAGAATTTCCGGTAGGATATATTGGAAGTTATGGAATTTCCGACTGTGATATTCCTGATATTTATTATTGGTAAAATAATAAGTCAGAGCCGGTTGTATGCCTCGTATTCGTTGGTTGTGTGTTAAGTTAAAAGGGAGATAGACACGTGCTTCTGCTTCCACCAGATTTCGTTGGGTATAATGGCCCTGTGTAATGTCTTGCCCTTTGTCATTCTGTGTCCAGTCTACATTGAAAGCTTTATCACCATAGTCTACCGACAGGTTGATAACGGGAAACCAGCCTTGATAGATAAATGACAGTTTACCATGATGATAGCCTTTGTCTATATACCATCCGGCCTGCATGATGGCTGTGTTCAGGGTATTTTGGGACATCAGGGTTGCTCCGGGTTTTACTATTGTACTCAGATCACTGGCACCTGAGTTCATTGCCTCAGCCACATCATAATAGAAAGGGGCCCAGCTGTGAATTTTGAACGTATGTTCCGCTTTTCTATAACGTTTCGGATTGAAATCGACTGATGTCAGACGTGCCGAGTCCAGGTTGAATTGCTCTTGAACGGCAAGTGTTTCAACAAATGGCATGGAAGCCGGCCGGTTGAGATCTGCCTTTTCAAAGAGCATACTGTCAGTCGGGAGTGAGGCAATGCGATATCCATCGGCTTGGTAATCAGAGAAGAACAAACGTCCGTCTGACGATCCAAAAGAAGGATCGAAAGCTCCGAAGCGGGCAGCTGTCATTCGGCGGACTTGTCCGTCTGCCGGATTGAGGCTGTAGATGTTGTTGGTGCCGTTGGCTCCCGATTCGAAAAAGATTTTTCCATCTTTCCAAACAGGAGAAGTGATATTGGCGGAAGCTGTTTTTAGCAGTTCTTTCCATATTCCGTTTCCGAAGTTGAATTGTAATAGGCGGATACCGGAATCTGCGACAGCTATCAAGATAATTGTGTCGCCTCCTGCAAATGTCAGTTCTTTGATAAATGCATTATCGGGAACGTCGAAAGCAGCGAGTTCATTACCTTTTTCTGCTTGTATCAGCACGAGTTGGTTTTTACCTTCGACTGTAGGACGTGAAACGGCAATGTGCTGTCCTTGCTCGTCAATGGCCGGGGATAAATAACGTTGCCGGGGAGTGAGGGTTTTTATGTTTTTCTTATCCAGATCATAGTACTTTATAATTGAGTAATTCTGGTGTGTCCAACGTAGTCCGGGTACTAGTTCGCTCCAGTAAACCCGGCCGTTTCGATAGCTCAAACGGCTATTAATACTACCTATATAGTCCAGATGTTTTTCTCTGCCATTATTGATGATCACTAAAGAGTTGATATCTTTCAATCCCGACTTTACGGCAATCACTATAGAATCGTTGATGGGTTGTGGGTATCGATAGGAGGTATAAGTCTCTTTTGTAGGTGATAGATATTGCGGGGACTGTGTACAAGTATCCTGTTTCTCCCACTCTGCACGCAGGAAGTCGAACGTATCATGTTGGAGACGCTTAAAACTACTGCCCGTATAATGCTTAAATGAACCTTCGAACAGTAGGTTCCGAATGTATCTACTGGTGCTTTTATCCCAAATATCGGCTCCGTAGCGTTGACGAGCATAAGAGGTCATATCAAACCCCAGTGCATAGTAGGTACCAGTATAGTTTTTGTAAGATCCCATTAGCCACTTGTCGAAGGAATAGTTCTTTTTTCCTCCTAACATTTGGGCACGGTAAACCATGTTAAATTCCGGTAGTCGTCCACGACCACCGTTAGACATGGCAGTCTCCGTACTTACGGCATCTCCTTCAAGAAACCATACCGGCAAGAAAAAAGAGGCTACTCCGGCTGCCTGTTCACCTATTATATAATAGAGCGGTTTGAAAATGCCGTGCATTACCTTTCCTGTCTGGAAAACATGGCGTGACTCGTGCAGTACCAGATGCTTATCCCAACTTTGGTTATTCAGATCCGAAGAAGGCGTTGTAATAAGTTCCATTCGTCGGGGAGCCCAGGATACCATTCCGTTGGATTGCATGTTGCCCGGATGAAGAATGACCGGAAACTTAGCTTTGATCGGTTTTCCAATGGTCTTTGACATGTGTGGATAAACATTCTCGAGAAAGAGGGCATAACGGTAAGCCATGGAATCGTTTCCTTGCGGATAAACCAGATTGTAGTGGGGTAATCTCGCGATATTCCATTTGAATTTAGCAGGATCCGAGCCGTAATCCATAAATTGAGCATGGAGTCGGAACGATGCCAGCAGGCAAATAAGTGAAAGAAACAGATATTTTGATTTTAACATGAGCTGATTTTAAATGGTAATCTATCGCAAAGCTATAAAAAAATCTCAGTTCGTTCTGTTAAATTCGTTTATACATCAAGAAATTAGTCATTTCTATGTCACCAACAGATACTGTTTGTTCTTTTTCGATACTATAGCCGTGTTTCTCAAAAAATGGGCGGGCAGTGATGCTCACTTCCGAATAGACAGATACGCCTTGACGGATACGGACATACTCTTCTGCTTTTAGCAATAGGCGCGAAGCTATTCCCTGGCGTTGATAGTCGGGATGTACGAACATGCTATGCAGATATCCTTTAGAGTTGACAGATGTGAATCCTGCCACTTGAGACTTTCTGCTGTCTTCTGCCAACAGAAAGTATAGGTCGCTTTGAAACAGTTCATGCCAACGTTGTAGAGTTCCCCGTCCGGTCCATGCTTGGATTTGTAACCTGTTATAGTCAGCCGAACAGGTATTCTGCACGCTTTGTGTAAATAGGGTTCTAAGCAGATCTATATCCTCAAGAGTTGCTTTTCGGAGTTGGATGGGAGGAATTTGCAGGTGTAAAATGGGGAATGACTTACCTGTTGCATCCAATGCATCGCGACCGGTAGTCTCAAATCCCATATGTAAATAGAATCCCAGTGCTGCTGCATTTTGTTCGTTTACGTCTACTTTATAGATTCGTTTTTTCCGAATGGCAAATTCAACCAGCCGACTACCGTAGCCATGTCCATGGGCATTCGGACGGACAAACAACATTTCTATGCAATCATTACTTAATCCCATGAAGGCTGCAATAGTTCCTGAATCTTCGCGAATGATGTACAATCGGACTGCGGCAAGATATTCATGTCGGATCAGCGGCTTATAAAATTGTATGTCTGCTTCGGTCAGGAAATGGTGTGTGCTTCGGACAGCTTCTTCCCAGATGGAAAGAAGTTCATCATATACTTTTGGGGAAGGTTGTTCTATCATGACTTATCAATTAAAATTCAGCTTTCTTTTCGATGACCATTCTTTGCCCGGATACGGGGTGGATGAATTCCAGATATTCGGCATGCAGATAAAGGCGTTCTGCTTTCCGTCCATAAAGCTCGTCTCCTACGATAGGGCAGTTTAATCCCAACGGATGAGCTGCATGTACACGCAACTGATGTGTCCGTCCCGTCAGCGGGAAGAAAGCAATACGGGTCTGTCCGTTTTTCCGATCCATCACCTGATATCGGGTGATAGCTGTTTTTCCTAGCTCTTCGTTCACCATTTGTCTGGGTCTGTCAAGATAATCCGGACAGATGGGAAGATCGATAACTCCTTCTTCTTCCGGAAGGATACCATCCAATAGGGCTATATATCGTTTTTTGATGCTTCGGTTTTCAAACTGGGCCTGTAGGTGCCGGTGTACTTCTTGGGTCTTGGCAGCCAGCAGTAATCCTGAAGTGGCCATATCCAATCGATGCACAACGAGGGGACCTGTCGCTTCAGGATAGCGGGCTCTAAGCAGACTGTAGATCGATTGTTCTTCTGACTTTCCGGGTACGGAGAGTACTCCTTCGGGTTTATGAAGAACTAAAAGCCATTGGTCTTCGAAAAGAATCTCTGGCATATTTTGTGATAAAGAGTATCTTTCTGAGGGTGCTGGCTCTACATCGAGACCTTGCAACATGTGTCGCAAAATGGGTTCGCATTTTCCTCTGCAAGACGGATAATAATAACCGTGGTGTCTGATCTCTGTCTTAGGAGATTCCCCCCACCAGAATTCGGCCATGGCAATGGGGCTTAATCCGCTTAGATAAGCATATTGCAATAGTTTCGGGGCAGCACATTCACCTGCTCCGGCAGGTGGCGTTTTTTGAACGGTTTCTTCGAAGATAGCACACAAATTTTTAGTTTCTCCCTTGGCATTCAGGAAGTTGAACTGTTGGAATAGCTTTTGTTGCAATGCTGCCGAACGATTTCTGCGTTCGGCTTTGAGAGCCTCTATCCGTGACGAGAAACTTTCCATTTCTGTCTTTATTTCGGAAATTTGTTCTTTCCAGTATCTTTCCAAACGCTTGAATTCTGCTTTCTGGTATTGGCTTTCGCGAATCATGGCAGCTTGTTCATTTTCGTTCGGTCGGTGAAGTCTGCGCTGTTCCCGTTTCTCTTTTGCTGCTTTCAGAACTTTTCTGGCCTCTGACAAGGCCTGCTGTGAGGAAACTGTTTCTCTCTCCATCTTTTGTTGGAGTTCCAAATATCGGTCACAGTTTTGTAACTGTCCGATTTGGTGATTGATAGCCGAGATTTGTTCTTCTTCTATCTTGAAGAAACCATCCGGTTTCAACAGATCGTATACCGGCGGTACAAAGAAAGAGTGTGAATTGCTTCCGCACAAATTACCCGAAAAAGCAGCCAAATATCCCGTTTGTCCGTTAGAAGTACGGACTATCAATACGCCGAACATTTTTCCTTTGTCCAATTCTTCTTTCCATCTTGTCTGCTTATTTATGTAAGCCTGTACTTCTCCTGCTGCCATTACACATAACGGATGAGGAGTGTAATGGAAGGGGTAAGTAAACAAGCGGGGCAATTCGATGCCGGCAATGGAGGTCTGGAAGGAATGAAACATGCTACTTTATTGGATTTAAACGGATTCTTGTGTGACGATTTTCAAGAGATCTTCGAAGGAGCTTACTTTATTATATTTAAGCTTCCCACCGTTTGTCTTCGCAAAATGTTTTTTGGCACATTCGATCTTTGCCTCTTCTATTCTCCGATCTTGTAGGGAGGAATCGCTGGCTTTGGTTTCGGCAATAAAATAAGGATACTTCGATAACTTTTGTTTGAAGACGATGGCCCAGTCCGGATGGTATTTTCCCATCGGAGTAGGGATATAGAAATTGCCGGGTAGTTTTACATAAGCTTCTATTTCGTCGTTTTCTTCCAGGCTTTCCATGAATGTTTTTTCATTTTGGGAGTCGAATCTCACATGATCGTACAGATGTTTATCTGCTTTTATTGTGTTTACTCCCAAACGTCCCTGAATAGTTGCCCGGGTAAAGACCGATACATCATAGTACTGGTCGATTGGGGTATATTCGATATGTTTTACTATCAGACATGCTTTTTCTTCGTTAATCAGTTCCGAAGCCTTGATAATAAAATCCTCGGGATTGTTTTTGAATTGGCCGAATACATTCGGTTTTATCCGGGAGAGAATCTGAGCAACTGCCTGTCGGGTCAGATTGGTGGCGTCTGTGAGTTTACCGAGTAAGTCATATTTTACTTGATCGTTTGCCATGGCATCTATCTTTTCATAGTGCGCCTGATTGGCATCTACCTTAAATGCCTCTCCCGAAATTAAAGCTGCTTTGGACTTGATTTTTTCCATTTGGCCCGTAATGACAGAAAGATAGAGCTGGGATACTCTTAACTTTTCATTTAAACTTTCGATCGCTCTCTCTACCAATTCTTTTTCGTCAAACTTTACGGTGTAGGTTGACTTACTGCATAGCAGCTTTAACAGTTCCTGAAGTTTGCTGTTTTCAAGTTTATCTTTTGACAACCGAAGATTTATCTTACTTTTCCTTGCATTATTCGGCTGCATCTCTCTTGGATTATAGATAGAGGCCAGGATGGTCATGATAGACGCCTTATAATCGGTGAGCTCGTCGTCGAAAATCACTTCTCCCTGTTTACGGTCTTCATAGAATTTGTCTGTCAGTTCTCCTTTCTTGATGTACTTGTTTTCAAGTAAAGAGTCGTAGATACTTTGTGCTATATCTTCGGTGGCTATGATGGTTTCACCGTTAGCTAATCGGAGCGACTGGTCCTTGAATAATTGGATGGTTACTTTCTGTGGACGGTCGGCTATGGCTTCCGCCATTTCTGTCTGTAAGCCTTTGGCAAACGATTCGTACGATTCGCTGGCTATCACGGTCAGTAGGTTGACACGATGCACTTCTACGCCTAAAACGTTGACGTCCATGCGATCTCCCTGTCCGTTTACACAGAGGCGCAGCCCTCGTCCCACTTCCTGACGCTTGCGTACCTCTGCCGAACTTTGTTTCAGGGTACAGATCTGAAAGACATTCGGGTTGTCCCATCCTTCCCGCAGAGCGGAATGTGAGAAAATAAAGCGGATCGGCTCTTTCCGGTCAAGCAGACGTTCTTTATTCTTCATAATCAAATCGTAAGCATCTTCATCTGCCGATTCTTTGGTTCCCCGCTCGGTTTTACTGTCAATCAGTTTTCCTTTTTTATCTTTGGAGAAGTATCCTTCGTGAGCTTTCGATGCCACAGTCGATTTCAGGTAATCGATATATTCCGGCTGATTGAATAACGAAAGATCCAGGTGCTTTATGATATCGGTATATTCCTGTTCGAAAATCTCGGCATATTCTCCCTTTCCGTCCGGGTTATACCGGCGGTATTTGGCTACTTCATCGATGAAGAAAAGGGAGAGAACTTTGATGTCTTTCTCAAACAGTTCCTGTTCTTTTTCTATGTGTGACAAGATGGTTTCCCGTATCTGGATACGTCGTAGTTGGGTTTCGTTGACGCTACCCGCTACGTCACCTGCATAAAGTTTGATGCCGTTCCGGAAGGTGACGGAGTCTTCAACGCCGTTGATATCTGTAATTACATAGTCGTTCCGGTATTCTTCCAGATGGTTTGATTTAGCATACAAGTCATCATTTATCTTCAGAGCTCGTACTACCTGATTCACTGCTTTGGTTCTTTTTACTTCGAATCCGATATTGGCAGTCGGGTTTTTGTCCGGATACAGGTTCAAACCTTCCAGATAAACGAATCCTTCAGTAGCTGTTGTCCCACTGATAGAGATACCCTTGACAGCGATTTTCTTAACCAGTTGCAGGTTGTAAGCTTCCATTGCGTCCAGGCGATAGACCAGATTATAGAGTTCGCGGTGTGTAGCCGAATAACGCAGTGTGAACAGGGGATTGAATCGTTTCAATCCCTCTTTTGTTTTGGCTCCTTCTACTGACTGAGGTTCGTCGATAATCAGTATCGGATTCATCTGCGCAATCACATCGATGGGACAGTTTCCGCCAAAATCATCCAGCTTCATGTAGATGCGGCGGGCATCTTTGTTCGTTGCATTGAACTTCTGTGAATTGATGATCATTACATGGATTTTGCTGTCTGTGACAAATGCGTTCAATTCACCCAACTGTTTGGAGTCGTAGATGAAATAAGACAGAGGGGTGCTGTAATCCGAGGCAAAGTGTTCCTTCATAATCTCCAGGCTTTTGTGGACTCCTTCGCGGATGGCAACACTGGGTACGACAATGATGAACTTGCACCAACCGTAGCGTTTGTTCAGTTCAAAGATGGTTTTGATGTAGGTATACGTTTTACCTACACCCGTCTCCATTTCGATGGTGAGATTGTATTTCCCTTCCAGCGCTTCCGACGGTTTGATTTGTTGGGCACGCTGGATATCCCGGATGTGTTTCAGAACGATCTCATCTGTGAGTTGAGGTACGATAGGGTGGTTACGGAATCCTGTAAACTTTTCAAAGCTGGTCTGTCCGTCTTTCTTCCGGGTCTCTACTTGATAGTCGAACATCTTGTATGGCTGCCCGCCAAAGACATCACATACCGCTTTTGCTGCGTCTTCCTGAAACTTCTGATGTTTGAATTTTAATTTCATTTCTGTATCTTCCTTCTCTGTTTAAAGAATCTCGATCGTAGTACCGGGAGATAATGTTTTGAATATCTCGTCTATATTGATACGATCGGCACTGTCACGGAATGAGGCGTCGCGGAAAACAACCCGGCGTGGTTGCCTGCCGGCTATTTCACGGAAGACTTTTTCGGGAATCTGTTCTGCGAAACATGCCATTAATTCGGTCTTGTCGACAGAATAAACCGTATATCCATGTATATCCTCTTCATCATGTGGTAGAGACAGGGATAGTCCCAGGTTGGTCAGGCAACCATAAAGCAGATCGAGTCCGGTACGGTCTTCTTTGATATTATCAGTGAAATAGAATAAATCACTCTGTGAATATTCCTTTGCACTGTAGTACACGTCCTTCATATTGCTGTCGGCAATCCGAAAAACACGGAAACCGATGTCCGGGAGGTCCTTTAATTTACGCTGGTTGCATTCCGCTTCAATTGTGTCTCCGGCACGTCGAATACGTTCTTTGGACAGTTCGCAGATGTTCAATGCTTTATGGTTTTCCGTAAGGAAGTCGATTGCATTCTGCATAATCTCTTTTTCACTGGGAGTTTTGGCCTTTTTTATTGTTTCAGTCACATCTTCCGGCAGTTGCACGAGGATGTATTTCACCTTGTTTTTACGTGGTTTCATGTTCATCCGCATAACTGCTTCGGCGGTCGTACCGCTTCCTGAGAAAAAATCCATCACGATGCAATCTTTGTTTTTGGTGTCGATAAACTCACATAAATATTGGATCAGGCTGACAGGTTTCGGAAAGTTGAATACTTTCTTATCAAAGAACTGTAGTTGATGGTTACCGGCCTGTTCATTGGTTTCGACTCCTACTTTGTAATTGATCAGGTTGGGCGGAACTTCCGGATCATATTCCAGCTTTTCGTACGAAGGACTTAACTTGAGAGTCGGTATTTTGATTGTTGTTCCTTTTTGTATCTCTTTGTCCAGATTCGCCTGGCTCCATTTGAATTTGGCTTTCAGTTTGACGGGGGCTGTAAACAGTCCGCCACGTACGGTGGTGTCTTCCAGTAATTCCACATCATAAGCATCTGTTCCGTACATGCCTGCTTTGATCACTCCGTCGGGGATGGAAGTGACTACTTTGTTGGCGGGGAAGGTCAGGATACCGACGGAATTCGGTTGATTCAACAAACCGTTCGAACTGACCGATTCCTTCTTCAGACCCTGGAATTTCATGTCGTTTTTCTTCTTCTGATAGCAGACGATGTATTCGATGATTTGCTTACTTTTTTTTGAGAGATTTTCCGGAGTTTCCGTCTTGGCCCAATTAAATACATCGATGAAATTAGAAGCATTGAATACTTCATTTCCTATTTTGATCAGATTTGCCAATTCGTGATCATCAATGGAAATGAAAATGATGCCATTATCATTTAACAGAGTGCGGGCAAGCATCAGTCGGGCATACATCATGCTACACCAATCGGAGTGAAACTTTCCGTTAGCCTCCGTATTCTGAAACAATCGTTGCCCTTCTTCATTATATCTTCCCTGTTTCTCGTCGGACTCTTCCTGTGAAAGAGCGAATGTATCATTGAAGATAAAGTCTTTACCCGTGTTGTAAGGCGGATCGATATAGATAACGTCTACCTTTCCTGCGTAACTCTTTTTCAGGAGTTTCATTGCGTCCAGATTGTCTCCCTCGATGTATAGGTTTTGGGTCTGTTCCCAATTCCTACTCTCTTCCGGGCAGGGACGCAATGTTTTTCGGATAGGATGCGCCACCTCTCTTATCGCCTGCTTCTTGCCCACCCATGTTAATTCGTAACGTTCGTCGTCATCATATACCACTCCCATTTCTGCTTGGTTGGCTGTAAGCAGGAATTTCAGTTTATCAAAGTCGATAGCTTTATGTAGTTGTCCGTCCTTACCCATCGATTCAGTGACTACGTTTGGGAAGAGTTCGGCTATTTTATTCAGGCTGTCCTCTGCGATGCTCACAGATTCCATTTTTAGCTTTTCCATATATGATTTCATTTTTGTTCTGCAAAGTTAAGATTTTCATTCTGATTGGCTAATTTCCTCTATAAATAATGTGTGTTTAAGGAAGTAGTCTACCGATATCACGAACCGGTTGTTAGCTTACGTAACAAGGCAAGTGCTTTATCTTGCTGACCGGATAGTCTTATGTTCTAATGCCACATAGGAAAACATGGGGATGTTTACTATCAAAACATGGGGATGTTTAGGTGGACAACATGGGGATGTTTAGTATAAGAACATCCCCATGTTTTGAGATTGATGATTAGGAGGAAAGAGGCATAAGGTGCGAAAGTACTTCCTGAATTATAGGAAGCAAGCGTATTTACTTGTATTTATTTTCATAAAATATGTCTTTTATGAATACTTTTGCCTATTTTTGCGTATTCAATCTATTGACAGAATGGAGTAATATTTAGTTGAAATTTTATAGTAAAAATCATGAAAAACGCAATTGGTAATTGTAGGCAGCGAAAAGCAGTGCTGTTCGCCCTCGCTTTGCCTCTGATGTTTTCCGGTTCGCCTGCGCAGGCAATGCACAGGTCCGAAATCGTTAGAGAAGTGACACAACAAAACTTGAAGATCGTTAGTGCAAAGAAAATCAATCCGACAACGATTGAAGTATTATTCTCTAATAATCAGAGAATGACATTCGATTTCTACGGGGAAAACATCTTCAGAGTATTTCAGGACAATGCCGGAGGAATCATCCGTGATCCGGAAGCAAAACCTGAAGCACAAATTCTGGTAAACAATCCCAGAAACACTGTTTCTACACTCAACTTGAATGATGGCAGCAATCTCATCTCTATCACTACGGGGAAAATCAAAGTGGAAATCGACAAGAATACTTCTTTGATGAAAGTGATTGACTTGGAAAAGAATGCTGTTGCCTTTGAAGAGGTAGAACCCGTACTTTTCGATAAGGGAAAAGTGACTGTAACCCTGAAAGAAAATCCCAATGAATATTTTTATGGTGGCGGTGTGCAGAACGGACGTTTTTCACACAAAGGAAAAGCCATTAATATTGTAAACGAGAACAGTTGGACTGACGGTGGAGTAGCTTCTCCTGCGCCATTCTATTGGTCGACCAATGGCTATGGTATGATGTGGTATACCTTCAAACCGGGTAAATATGATTTCGGTGCAGACGAGAAGGGAAAAGTGAAACTTACACATGATTCTCCATATCTCGATCTCTTTTATATGGTTAGCGACGGAGCTGTGGGCGTGTTGAATGATTTCTATCAGTTGACCGGTAATCCGGTGTTGCTGCCCAAGTTCGGTTTCTATCAGGGACATTTGAATGCTTACAATCGCGACTATTGGAAAGAAGACGAAAAAGGAATCTTGTTCGAAGATGGAAAGCGTTATAAAGAAAGTCAGAAAGATAATGGCGGAATCAAAGAATCATTGAACGGTGAAAAGAATAATTATCAGTTCTCGGCCCGTGCAGTGATTGACCGTTACAAGAATCATGATATGCCGTTGGGCTGGCTCCTGCCGAATGATGGATATGGTGCTGGATACGGACAGACGGAGACACTCGACGGAAACATTCAGAATCTGAAAAGTCTGGGTGACTATGCCCGTAAGAATGGCGTTGAAATTGGATTGTGGACACAATCGGATTTACATCCGAAAGAAGGCGTCAGTGCATTGCTGCAAAGAGATATCGTGAAAGAAGTTAGAGATGCCGGTGTGCGTGTGTTGAAAACAGACGTAGCATGGGTCGGTTGGGGATATTCGTTCGGATTGAATGGAGTGGCAGATGTGGGTCACATTATGCCTTATTACGGTAACGATGCACGTCCGTTCATTATTTCACTTGACGGTTGGGCCGGTACGCAACGATATGCCGGAATCTGGTCGGGTGACCAGACAGGCGGTGTATGGGAGTACATCCGTTTCCATATCCCGACTTATATCGGTTCAGGCCTGTCAGGCCAACCTAATATTTCTTCGGATATGGATGGCATCTTTGGCGGCAAGAATATGATTGTCAACACCAGAGATTTCCAGTGGAAAACTTTCACTCCGATGCAGTTGAATATGGACGGATGGGGATCTAATGAAAAGTATCCTCACGCTCTGGGCGAACCTGCCACTTCTATCAATCGCTGGTATCTGAAACTGAAATCGGAATTACTGCCTTACACTTATAGTTTTGCAAAGGAGGCTGTAACCGGTATGCCGCTTATCCGTGCCATGTTCCTGGAATATCCGAATGCTTACACCTTGGGAACAGCTACGCAGTATCAGTTTATGTATGGTACCGATTTTTTAGTAGCCCCCATTTACAAAGCTACCAAAGCAGATGCTGAAGGCAATGATATCCGTGATGGCATTTATTTGCCCGAAGGAGAGTGGATCGATTATTTTACCGGAGAGAAATATCAGGGTAACTGTGTTCTCAACAATTTTGCCGCTCCTCTCTGGAAGCTTCCGGTATTCGTAAAGAACGGAGCTATCATCCCGATGACCAATCCTAATAATAACGTTGCTGAAATTAATAAGGGACTTCGTATCTACGAAATCTATCCGTATAAGCACATGATGACCGTTGAATATGACGATGACGGTATATCTGAAGCATATAAAGAGGGTAAAGGAACCACTACTTTCATTGAATCGAATGTTGATTCAAAGAATAATGTGAAGATTTCGATTCGTCCTACACAGGGTGATTTCGACGGCTTTGTAAAAGAGAAAGCCACAGAATTCAGAGTAAATGTTACTGCTAAGCCGAAGAAAGTTTCTGCTCAGATAGGTAAAGGCAAAGTGAAGTTGACCGAAGTGTCTTCTATGGATGATTTCCGGAAAGGTGAAAACGTATACTTCTATGACGCTGCTCCTAATTTGAATAAGTTTGCTACAAAGGGCAGTGAATTTGAGAAGAAGGTTATCACTAAGAATCCTCAAGTTCTTGTGAAACTGGCCGCTACCGATATTACTAAAAATCAAGTTGTAATGGATATCGAAGGCTTCCAATATGCACCTGCCGATAATTACAGAGTAACCTCCGGTTCGTTGACCGCTCCTGCTGCCCGAATTGCTGCCGAAGATATTGAGGCTTATACCTTGAAGCCGACATGGAACAAAGTGTCGAATGCTGATTTCTATGAAATAGAATTCAATGGCATGCTGTATACAACAATAAAGGATACTGAGTTGCTGTTTGACGGACTGGCTGCTGAAACAGACTATACATTTAAGATTCGTGCCGTAAACAAGGATGGCTATTCGGATTGGGCTGAATTCGGTGCTAAGACAAAAGCTAATCCGCTGGAATTTGCTCTTCACGGAATCAAGGGTGAAACAACTGCGAAGAATCAGGAAGGATTTGATATCGATCGTTTGTTTGACTTTGCCGAGCTGGGTGATATGTGGCATACGAAGTATGGAGCAAAAGCACTGCCTTATGATATGATTATCGATCTGAGAACAGTGAACCAGCTGGATAAATTCGAATACCTGCCACGTACCGATGGTGGTAACGGAACGATCCTGAAAGGTACTGTATATTATAGTATGGATAAGGAAAACTGGACCGAGGCCGGAGCAATCGACTGGAAACGTAATGGTGATGTGAAAGTATTTACATTTACTGAACGTCCGACTGCACGCTATATCAAACTGGCTGTAACAGAAGGTGTAAACAACTATGGTTCGGGTAGGGAATTGTATGTATTTAAAGTTCCCGGAACCGAGAGCCGTTTGCAGGGTGATATCAATAACGATGGTAAGATCGACAATAACGATTTAACCTCGTATACCAACTATACCGGTCTGAGAAAAGGTGATTCCGACTATGAAGGCTATATCAGTGTAGGCGACATTGATCAGAATGGTTTGATTGACGCTTATGATATTTCTGTAGTGGCAACACAATTGGAAGATGGTGTAAGTGAAGAGCCGATTGAGAAACTGGATGGTACCATTGAAATCAGTACTGCTAAACGGAATTACAGTAAGGGTGATGTTGTTGAAGTGCTTGTAAAAGGTGTCAACCTCCGCTCTGTAAATGCGTTGAGTTTTGCGTTGCCATACAATCAGCAGGATTATGAATTCGTGGGTGTAGAACCTCTGAACCTCAAAGCTATGGAAAATCTGACTTATGACAGACTCCATACCAATGGTACAAAAGCACTCTATCCTACATTTGTTAACCTCGGAGCTAAAGAAGCCCTCGAAGGAACAAACGATCTGTTTATTCTGAAGCTGAAAGCGAAACGCGCTGTGAAGTTTGATCTGAAAGCTATTGATGGCGTTTTGGTTGACAAGAACCTGAACACACGTAAGTTTTAAACTTCTGTAAAAGAATACTCCGTTGCTTGAACGGAGGCAAATAAAAAGCTGCCCGGAAAATTTCCGGGCAGCTTTTTATTTGGAGTATCATTTAAATAGAAACAAGGACTTTAAAGTAAAATGTATCATGGAGTGGAAAAGTGGAGATGGTTTTAGTACGTTATAATACCATATTCCATTTACTTCTGTATGTTTGGTTCGGAACTATATTATTCCGTGTAAATCATCTTTTTAGTCATCCCTCCGTCAATCGTGATGTTTTCACCGTTGATAAAGTCATTTCCTTCTTCACAAAGGAATCTACACATGCGGGCTATATCTTCCGGTTTACCGACTCTTCTCGAAGGGTGTTGCGCATGGTCCTCCGGACGGAGACGATCGTAGTCATGGGTTTGTATCCAGCCCGGCGCAATAGAATTGACTGTGATATGGAATTGGGCAAGTGACAAGGCTAACGCGTGTGTCAGTGAATAGATTCCCCCTTTAGAAGCTGCATATCCCTCGCTGCCGGATTCACTCATTAAATACCTGGTAGAGCAGATGTTGATGATTCTTCCGTACGGATTGGATGTTGTTTGCGATTGACGGTGGACAGCCATGAAGCGTGAAGTAATAAATACCGGGCGTAGATTAATGGATAGAATCCTGTCGAAATCTTCTATGCTTGTTTCAGTGATAGGAGAGAAGTCACTGATACCTGCGTTATTGATTAAGATATCAATGTCATCCCATTCCTCAATGATGGATTGCATGCAGTGTTCAAGCATATCCTTGTCGCTTATGTCAACTTGATGAAAAATGGCTCCTGTTTCTTCTGCAGTACGTTTTCCTGCTATTTCGTCTTTGTCGCAAAATGCCACCCGATACCCACTTTTACAGAATATTTCTACAATGGCTTTACCAATTCCATTGGCTCCTCCCGTAACAAATACTCTTTTATAATGATGGGGCTCTGTTGTCGTTTGGCCCGGTTGTTCAGTTCTAGCAGGGTGAGTGATCCCCGTTTTCTTTTTGCCATATTTGCGTGCTTTTTCCCAAGCCGCTTTTCTGGCTTCATATTGTTCGTATTGTCTTTCGATATAATTGTCTGCCATAATATTTAAGTATTCAAATTGGGTATAAGGCAATGATTCTTAGGTTGTTTACTTGCCGATGCAGCAATTGATTGTTTGCGTAACATGTTGATATTCAATATTCTATATTTTGTGAGGTACAAATAAGGTACAAACAATAAATGGAATAAAATACTATTAATCAAGATGCTATCTGTTTCTGTATTTGCTGAATACTTTCTGAAATATGGTAACTGATAGATTCGTTCTTTTATAAATGGTTATAAATCTATTTGTTACATTTTGTCGAATATCCAGTTTTTGTATCTCGATGACTCATCTTTCTCTCTTTAGGTACAAATATAATTATTAAATAGTTGCTATGCAAATATGCAAAAACGTATTTTTGTAGTAATTGTAGTATTGTTTCCGATTATAATTCTTAACCGAAGTATGCACATGTGTGGAGTATGAAAGTTAAAGTTTAACAATTCTATTCGGCCTTATGACTTTTTTCTCATCGTTTTAACATAATTATCTAAAGAGAATAATTGCTTATTTTTCTTTTTCATTTCTAGTTTTGTTTATTTGTTTTAGAATATTTTTTTTTACTTGCTCATATGAAACGGGCATATAGTTATTATTATCTACCCCCACGTCGTATTGTGTTGGGAGAAGTGTACCGAGACGCGGTGTATCTATTCCCGTGCTATTGGGACAGGTATGCACATGACCGAAAAGTTGCCATACATCTCCGTAGGCTCCGCTATAGCAGAGGAAAGGGTAATGATTCAAATAAATGCTACGCTTGCCAACTTCAATATGCATCTGCATCACTACGTCTTCAAATCTATTTGTGTAACCTTGCTGAATGTTCTTTCGATCATGGTTACCCATGATGAGATAGATTTTACCGTTCAAACGATTGAGTATCTTGTTCCACTCGGTAGAATCTCCCAAACAGAAGTCACCCAAATGAAAAATGGTGTCTTCGGGGTGTATTACATGGTTCCAATTGGTAATTAGCGCCTCGTTCATTTGATCCACATTCTTAAATGGACGATGACAATATTGAATAATATTTGTATGGTTAAAATGAGTATCTGATGTAAAGAATGTATGTTCAGCATCAAATTTATAGTTCATAATTTTCTCCCTTCTACGTATCACTACGCATCTAAATAAATTGAATTTATAGGGAATGTTGAGAAGTAGACAGGTGGTAAATCTGTGTTTTTCATTCCGATTTAGCTTTCTCAGCATCGAAAAAGTGTACAAAAGTAATGCAAGTATCTGAGACTGACAATTTTTTTGGTATCTATTTTTCAGAGAAGATGTATATAATATTATAATTTGTATTGGGCTTCAATCGCTTTATTTCCCTTTTACTTGATTGTTTTACTATTGAAAGCACAGAGATGGTTGTTATATTCTCTATAGTTTGGGTTATATATAGACTTTTGGCGATTTTGGCAATGCTGGCGATATATATATATGATGGAGTCTGCTGAGGCCACTTTTCATCGTTAAGTTAGGATTTAAAAGAAGAAAACGTAAAGGCATTTAAAAGTTATACTTAAAAATATAAAAGCTGTTGGGAAAAAGGAAACTCAATTTTGATAAGGTTTGAATTTAGAATTAAAACAGAATAAGCTAGACCGATATTTTATTTTGAAGTAATAATGATAGCTCTGCTGGTAATAAAAAGAATTCTTTTATGAAAAACGGAATGAAATTTGTTTCTTTGCATTAATTCAGAAATGAATCTAAAATGGAAAAGTAATTGCGGATGTTCTGTTTGACTATCGGTATAGCTGACTTTATATGATGGGGTTTCTTATCAATTACTCTCCACGATGACAAGGTGAAAATCTAAACAAATGCTATAAAGAGTAAAAAGTAAAAAAGAAATTATAGGTATTCATCTGTATAATTAAGGAGGAAACTTTTCTTCATTTATAGGCAGCTTAGCTCTCCGCCAAAAATACTCAGAATTTGACTTTCTAAGTATGGGGATGACCTTTTGTTTCATTCAGCCGAACATCTTTATTTATGATGAAATAAAATATTTACTACAGATAAAAAAGGTTCTGCATTTGAGAATTCTTCATTCTTATCTTAAAAGTTATTGATATGTAGTACTTTAGAAAAAAAAAGTTTGCAATAATCAAGATCTAATCATTCCTCTTTTTCGCTGTATAGTACTGATAAGCAACGCCTCCGACCTTAAGTTAGGTTGTTCTCAAATTTGTTGTTTTTATTATTAAGTTAGTTAATTGTAGAAGTTGATAACAAGCATACCTTTCTGTGTCACTTTGTGGCGGTGTAAATAGCTCCACCTATTCATAATATGCTTTATATCGCTGAATGTGTAAATCATCCAGATTACACAATGATTTATCTTTGTATTTGATCACATCAAAGTTGGTGGTACTGACGAAAAGGCGTAAGATAGAGTATTCTGCTAACGAACTAAGAAACTTCAATAAAAGTAGTAATATATGGATATTATTTTCTTTATTTGCAGTTAAATAGTAATATTCTACCATATATGTATAGTACAGACTACGTAACCAATCAAGATATTATGTTACTTTTAGCGAAACGCATAAAGGAGTACAGGCTTGCCGCACGTATGAGCCAAAAGGAAATGGCGAAGAAATCCGGCGTAGGTCTTGCCACAATAAGTCATCTTGAACAGGGCGTAAATCAGAATATAACTCTGAATAATTTCATATCACTGCTGCGGGTAATCGGTATGGAGCAACGTATTGGTGATTTGCTGCCGGAATTGCCTATACCGCCAATGGCATTGAAACAGATAAATAAATTCATTCCCAAGCGAGTAAGGAGGAATGGTGATAGTACAAAATCTTGATGTATTTTTATGAGATCGGAAAGTGGGTACTTGGGTGGGCTATAAAGAGGAATATGAAGAGAAAGACTGTTTCTATTTTGATGGCGATTTCGTTAAGGGAGGTTATGACATTGTTCCTTTGCGAGCCCCGATTAAAGGTCTGTTCGCTCAATGTGGTTTGCCTGTCTATGCCGAGGGTGATAAAATCTTTGGCGCCTGCCGTCTTTTATTTTCCGATTTACTACCCGGTCATTGAGATAATAAGGATTCAATGAGTGGGTAAAAAGTATCTCATCTAAAAATACGTGCGCTGTTATCACTTGACCGTCTGGCATACATCGGTAGGCGACGAATGGGAGCGTTGTAGTTCGTACTTCCTATTGTTAAAGAAATGGAGAAATCGTTTAAAGTGAGGATTGTTAACCTGTATAAGCTTGTCCATTTCACTTAGAATGGGGCTGAGAACTCTAAGGTAGAAATGCGATTGGACATGATGATTGAAAGTCTATTTAAGGAAGGAACATCTGTTATTTTTGCAATATGCCGAAGCCCACATTTACTTTTTTTCTCTATTTAATAAATAATTTGGTTTAACAGAAAATTGGGACTGATTTTAAAATAGTTTAGCTATAGAATACCATATGATGTTTTACAGACTACAGAAGATACATAAAATAAAGTGGAAATTGGTAGAAGTTGATTGATGTGTAAAAAATGTGTTCGAAAAATTGCATATAATTTGGATGTAATAAAAGTTAAAAGACCTAGTAGGAAGAAGACAATTCTAAGGAAAATAAAGGAAGCTATTTTTTAGGCGAAGGAAATAGTATTATTTACACTCCTTACCACTCCAAGAGGTTGCACAAAGAATTATGATAATTCTCCAAATCTTTCTCTCTTTTTATTTGAAAGAGCTTCTGTTAGAATTATTCTATACATTTCTTCCTTTTACAACTTATTTCCATACGTATTAGAATTAGATCAGGATCAGAAAATCCTAGTATATTTTCCATTTCGACGAGTTTTTGTTTGAACTCCTGGGATTCTTGTTTATTTTCCCACATAAGACTTTTTAATTCAGTGAGTCTGTTTTCTACTTCTGGAACCCTTAAATATTTTATTTTTTGTATTTCACTTAATACTTTATTAATAGTCCATCCATAAGGGCTATTATTACAAATCTTTGTTTTGACAAATCCTTTATTATCTCGGACAAGTAAACGTATTTCTTCTTTATGAGCTGATGATATTACTAATGGAGATTGTGTTGAAACAATAATTTGACTATTGTTAAGTTTTGAACAGTTACGGAGAAGGGATAATATTTGTAATTGGTGTGAAGGTTGCAAGGAATTTTCGATATCATCAATTAAGATTACTTTTTCCTTCGTGTCTTTTATAAACAATGCAAATATTATCGATAGTATTTGTTTTTCACCTCTTGATAAATCTTCGATGCCAAGTTCTGCCTCTTTTGTATTGGTGAAAATAAGTTTATTATCCTGACTAAGCCCTTTGAAACGTAATTGTAAATCGAACTCTTGAAATACATTATTGATTAAATGTTGGATTTTTCTGTATGTTTCATTGTTTGTTAATTCTTTTTGGTGTGTAAATTTGTTAATGCAACTTAAAACGTCCTCCTGAAATTTATAAATATTGCTATTGTCGCCCATTGCATGATAATGAATTTTTGAAAAGATAGTTGTATATTTTTCGTTGTTATATGGCATTGGAAAAATAAAAGTATCTGGTTCGTTTTCCTCTTCTTGCATAGTGATAATACATTGAGGTTTATTTGTTGTAATAGTATTAGAGAGAATGTCTTTGAGCAGAATCGTTTTTCCGTTTCCATTCTCTCCTGTTAATACAATTAGATTCTGTGAGATATCTTCAAAGTCAAAATTGATATCAAAGTCTTTAAAAACTTTGTATTCGTTAATATGTATATGTTTTATCTTCATAGTATTTTGTAATACGGCTATTTTGTAAGTTTACGAAGATACGCAAAATTTAGAGTAACTTTTATCTTATATAAAAAAAATAGAAGTTTTAGTATCTAAATATTGGGGATAGATTGTTAAATCAAGATTTAGTATCGAATATTTATAGTATTTATGCTATAGAAGTAGCCTTTTCCTTATATACTCTTTTCATAGAAGTGTCAAATTTTAATTGGGGGTAAATAACTAACTCCTTTTGAGAATTTTCTTTTATTAAAGGGGATTTGCCTAACGATTTACGATGGTATAATCCGACTTGAATAACTTTTGTCATCTTATTCGTGATGACAAGATAGTGGTAAGGTAACTAGGGGATACTTTTGTGTGAAAGGTTGAAACAATCTTAGAGGTTTGCCATCTCCCAATGTGAAATAAACTTTCGGACAGGTGGTATAGTCTTGAGATCTTCTATCTTAGGATTTCACTTTCCGATTAAGTTCTGATTGCTCAACATGATGGACATGGCAGAATCATAGTTCTTTAATAAACAATGGGTGAAGCAAATAAATGAACCTTTCGTTTCTTGTGACAATAATGAAAATGTAATAAATTGTAATAGACATGATCAGAAATCTATAAATCTACATTGGTGAGTCAATTTTTCCAGCCTAGCCTTGAATACGTTTTTAGAATCTTGTTTTATTCTTGTTAGAATCTACAAATGAACCAGATCCCTTGAGTTTAGATATCCAATTGGAATCGATTAATCTCAGATGCAGTTTATCATTCCAACTAAAGATTTCATTTTCATAGGCATTATTGAAAAAGAAAGAATTAAAGGAGTTGCTTCATTATTGGAAACAGTTTTTTGTCCGATAGTAACTTTAATGTCATAACAAGTCTTGACTATTACAATACATTTTAGCAAGGTTAAATACAACAATGCTCATATTTATAATTTTATATACTTACCTCTATCAGTTTGTGATGAATGCTAAACACTTCTGGTGCTCTGCTTTGTAGTCTTTGGTGGCGTAGCGACTACCCTTATAGAGTATCTGACGGAAATCGTTCATGACTTTCCATACGAAGTATGCGTCAACGGGAGTGATGTGAGATAAGAGTATAAAGTTAGTATTCTCAATTCTAACCACTTGATTTTGATAGTAGCTCACTTTTGGCAGTATCATTATATTTCCAGCTGTCGCCATTGGCTACATCATCGCCGCCATAGAACTCGTGGCTGCCCGGCACTATCAATGCTTGATGATAGTACTGTGATGTCCACGAATATCTTAAATGCATTATCTTCACATAGCTTATAGCCAATATTTTTCTGTTTTAATCGGAATAAATGGACATTTAGGAAGTAAAATGCTTTTTCCGGAAATTTCATATTACTAATAATCAGCGATTAAAACGTCTCTTTCATGCCGCACTTGTGCCTTTGTTGTCTTTCATACTCCGTGAAGCTCTGAATCACAGGAATTTGGTTAGATCTCCTAATGTACGTTTAGGTACGAAGAAAGCAGCAAAAACAAGAAGAAATTGGCGAATTCTTGTTTAAATGATAGAATTTGGATATGATTATTCAGATAATTGGTAGAGATTTTCTTCTCAAAGAAATGTTTTTTAAATGCTTTGTATTATATTTACTAATTTTCCGATGTTTGGAAGAGTAAAAAAGGAATGAAAAACACAGACTTACCAACTGTACACTTCTCCACATTCCCTCAATTTAGAATTTAATAATTGCGTAGTGATACGCAGAAAGGAGATTATTATGGAAAGATTAAAGCCTTATCGGATGGATGCATCTGTACGGAAGACAATGATGAGTTTGCCTCGAACTAGTCATTGGGACACCTGCCTTGTTGATGACAAGAGTCTGGTAGTTCTTTTAAGAATTGAAAAACTTATGAATCGGTTTGTGGAGATGGGCGATGACCATTGCCGTTATTTGTGGGTGGAAGCAAAATCAAGACGAATAGAATGGATAAGAATTAGCTCTGCTTATATAGGAGATTTTCATTATCTAATTTTTAGATTGGATGATGGCTCGAAAAGTGCCTTTAGTAGTACACACATGGTTCATTCAGACCGGGCACAAGATATTCTTAATCAGCCCACTTATGATGTTTGTGATAGCTTAGTCTGCATCGAATCTTTTTTGATTGGGGTAGGGGATGCTATTCTTCAAAATCCAGAAGCCTACAATCGTTATATTGATCGTCACTTCAGCTATTATGAACAAAGCGGTCTGATTCGTCGCTCGGTGTTGAATACATTAGCGCCTTGTTACCGTTTGCATAATGTGGATTATCGTCGGGCCATCGAAGTGCTGGAGGCGGATACACCCCCTATTAGTTTCGACCAAATGACTTTGCGTACGTATATGCATTATTGGCAGATGGGTGCGAAGTGCGTAGGTTACAGCTTTGAAGGGTTGAGTGATTTGGAAGCTTTTGCACACTCCAGTCAAGGACGTGGCGTGGAGAATCACTATGATTTGAATTCGGAGGAAGCTTTCAAGCGGTGGATGAATGATGTCTCACATTACCATGGTTTCGACATTATTTATGCTCGTTTGCACTTCTTTCCACGTGAGGAAGAGGGTGGTCTGTGGACCTTTGTTCTCTCCACTCATAGCTATTGGAATTTGGATCAATACATTCAAGTGGCTATGGCCTTTCATGAAAAGGGGATACCCATCGTATTGAATAGTCGTGATAAGATATTATCCATTCTTCGAGAAACTGACTATGTAAGGATTACCCCCAATGCATACCGCTATTTTCAAGAAGATAATGTGGGCAATGAAATCAGCTTGCCTTATCCTGATGAGCAAATTTCAAAAGAGGTGGTAAAGCAGATAATCAACCAAACTGAGTGGAACCCAGTGATACATGTGGAACCTAATCATCAATAACTGGAGATAGCAAAGAAAAAGGAAGACAATAAGAAAGTATTTTCGCTTGTTGATTATGTCAAGGCGATGAAGAAAGGAAATCGTGAGGCTGAGCAGGAGTTGCTCGGCCCGGGATTTCACGCCACCCATCATGTACAAAATCTACAACCGAAAGCAGAAGCATAAAAGAGACTGGTGGAGAGTAAGAAATTCAGCGCATTATACTGAAAACATTAGATTGATCAACTTAAAAGATAGAACGCGTTATAAGTTTCAACTCGTTGATGCTTATCTAGGCAAACATCATCCGCAGACCATAAAGGATATATTGTTTCGCTTCAAGGTTTTTCTCTTCGCCCAGAAGATATGCTTTTAATTTTTCAAGCAACATGGCAAAGTCTTTCTGTGACGATATCTTGGCATGTGTTTTTGATACATACTCCTCATTACACATTTGGATACGTTTAGAATAACTCTCTATATAGTATGTCCAATTATTCCGTTTCACACCGTCGTAAAATAAATCTTGTGCTGCCTCGTCCATCATCTCATCATCGATGAAATCCATAGCATGGATCATACAATAAATTAAGGCGCGTTCGTTCACGTTTCCATAGCCATAACTCAAGGAGAATGATGTGCCGGGTGTCAGAGGGATGAGTAATTCGGGCATTTTTCATCTTCATATTTTCCATCGGCACGATAATGATTATCCTTTTTGAGTGCCGTCACTTGTTCTTGAATCACAAGGAGTTGCATCGATAAGCGACTCTCGCTGATATTGAGTTGTTTGTCGATGCCCAGATTCTTTGTGTTTTGATGCACTATATTGACATTGGAGCGCACATACACTACACGAAATATATCATCATGCTTTTCTTGGCGCAAGTTGCGTACACGGTCGATTACTTCCTTAGCTATAATGGTTTTACCTAGACTCACTTTTACTGATGCAGAAAATGTAAAACGATGATAATCAATGAGCTATCTATTAAGCGGTAGGAAAACATAATATGTATAACCTGCTCATAATCAGTTGTTTATGTTGTAGTGGCAACCACGTATACTAGATGATTAGGTTAATATTTTTAATGCATACTAACATTTAACGATTTTATTTATTATTAATTTATCAATATTACAAAGATAGAAAAAATCTGCATATCTGATGTTATTTCGCTTCTTATTTCTTTCTCTATTTATCAATGTATATGTGTGAGTACTGCGTCGAACTTGCGAGCCTGATGAAATGTTGCATCGGATTTTGGGTAATCTAATACTGCTACATAATATTTTTCATTGATTTCTAGTGCGTTGGTTCATTCAGAAAGTCGGTTAGAGTATTATTGAATCATTTCCTTTTACATCGTACGATATACTTTGTGCATGGGACTTTACGCATTCATATCTCATGATATATTAGGAGGGATAATGAACTTTTATATTTCAACATATAGAAATCGAACAGATGGATAATAGGTTGATAAAACCTCTTACTTATCCATCTGTTTACGTTTGATGGGAGATAAATTGAAAAGAAGTTCTTCTACTTGTTCCGGCGTAAGTATATCATGGATAAGTTCCACGAGTTCTTCTTGTCGTGGTTGGCCCATTGTGAGACGATAGAGTGATAGTACGGCATTCATGCGTTCATATCGTTCGCGGTCGGTGCTTAGGGGATACATCGGTACGATACGTTCAATCTTTTCCACCTCTTCGAAGGCTTCTACAGGAATGCTCCAATAAGGTATTAAACCTCCATATTGGCCGCTTAGGTTGTTATAGGCTTCATTAAATAAATCTTCCCATGCGTAAACTTTATTATATTTATGAGCAATGTTGCGCCTAATGGCCAAACATTTGTAGCGGTTGATACGCCCTTCGCGTTGCTCCATATCTTGTGGATTCGAAGGAATGTTCCAGTGCATTATCTTTCGGCAATACCAGTGGAAATCGAGCCCCTCTTGCCCGATAGATGTTGTGGTAAGCACAAACGGACGGAAAGGCGAATTAAAAGCTTGGCGTACATCGATGGCACGCGATACGTTCTTTTCGTCGGTCTTCTTGTTGGTAAAGGGGAGGGCATAGTGCGTACGCATACGGCGTTTGCGCTTTTGGGGATTACGGAAGCTTTCGGTTGTATCAATTTCTAATGTACTTACGCCTACAAATGATTCGTAGATTGCTTGTGCAATATCTTCTTTGCGCTCACCAGTTTCGTCAATCATGTGGATGTACTCGTCAATCACTGCCTGGAGATTTCCTTCCACACAATAACGTAATATCTGTTCCCAATATTCACCATCGCTCTTGTACAGACGATACATGATACCTACACTCCAACGTTGATTGAAAATGCTCACTAGCTCATGGATAACATCATGGATGGTACCTTCTGTACGTTTGCCGCCTTGTTGTTTGGAGAAGTTCACTATGCCCAAACGGCGATAAAGCACTACGGCAGGCGAAGCAATAGCCATCCTTACGAGATTTTTGATTATTCGTTTGCTCACCTCACGAGGTTCATACACATCAGCTTCAAGCCATTTCGCTACTTGGATAGTTTCTTCAATTGTTACTCTTGCACCTTCATTGATAGTCTTACCACCCAAGCGCACCACATTTGTTTCAATTTTTAGAGCTAATAAAGTTTCGATGTTAGCAATGTTTTGTCCGTAATATTCCTTGGGATCATAGAGCTGCTCCAGATATTTGTTGAAATACGTAAGCACCTCACTATCTGTGCGGAGCCGTTCTTCCGCTACGTTATTAGTATAGGTAGCAGATTTATTGCCACCTTTATATTTCCCAATGGTCTGCCGTTCGGCTTCATAGCTAAGCATAAACGAAATCATGCGTGGTACCATCTCCCAGGCCGAAAAGACCAGTATCTTCGAAAAACTTTTATTGCGCTCAAATACGTTGTGCTCTGTGGTGGAGTAGTAGGGATGCGAGGTGGGCACCCATAGCAGACATGCCGTCTCTCTCTTTTCGTCAAGCATCACCCGGAGAAGTTTTGCCAATCGGGCATTGTTAGAGTTGATGGGGTGGTAGCATTTTATATTCTCAAACTTGAGCAAAACTTGTTGCGACCGGTTATTGATGGGTAACTGGATGCTGTTATCCTTCATACATGCCTTCACTATGTATTGCTTCAAGGTATATTTGTCCATGAAGGAAAGCAAATAAGGTGCCGACTTTACATATTCCATCGGGACATTTCGGTATTTCACCTCCATGTGTTTTTTAGTGGCTCGCTCCTCGCAATAGCGAAGTATCTTCTGCATCTGAGCATACGATAGAATGTCGCCTGCCGAAATAGGTTCTTCCTTCACAAAGTGTGTCATGTCGATGAGCGAATCTTTTAATCTTTCAGTACGGCATATGGCACTATACATGCTTTCCTCAGCCTTGATTTTGGAGATGCGGAGTACCTCGAAATGTGTTTGTGATAGTTGAGTCAGGTGTGTGGAATAGTCTTTCCATATGGTGCGAAACTCTTCTGCCTTCGCATCGGTAAAGAGGAAATTGGTAAGTTTGAGAAAATCTTTGTAATGAAGATCCATATTTTGCTCATTAAGTTCTTCGAGTGTTGTATATGGCTTATAAGGTGTGGCTGAGAGCAAGAGGATGAATGGTGCATGTTCATCATTCATTGTGCGGAAAAACATACGCGTGATTATTGCTTGCTCACTCTGGTCGTTGGCATTATCAGTAATAAGTGAACTGAATCTTTGAAATTCATCCATAATGACAAGGTCAGGTTCCAACTCGTTGATGCTTATCTGGGCAAACATCATCCGTAGACCACAAAGGATATATTGTTTCGCTTCAAGGTTTTTCTCTTCGCCCAGAAGATATGTTTTTAATTTTTCAAGCAACATGGCAAAGTCTTTCTGTGACGATATCTTGGCATATGTTTTCGATACATACTCCTCATCACACATTTGGATACGTTTAGAATAACTCTCTATATAGTATGTCCAATTATCCCGTTTCACACCGTCGCAAAATAAATCTTGTGCTGCCTCGTCCATTATCTCATCATCGATGAAACCCATAGCATGGATCATACAATAAATTAAGGCGCGTTCGTTCACGTTTCCATAGCCATAACTCATGGAGAATGATGTGCCGGGTGTCAGAGGGATGAGTAATTCGGGCATTTTTTCATCTTTATATTTCCCATCGGCACGATAACGATTATCCTTTTTGAGTGCCGTCACTTGTTCTTGAATCACAAGGTGTTGCATCGATAAGCGACTCTCGCTGATATTGAGTTGTTTGTCGATGCCTAGATTCTTTGTGTTTTGATGCACTATATTGACATTGGAGCACACATACACTACACGAAATATATCATCATGCTTTTCTCGGCGCAAGTTGCGTACACGGTCGATTACTTCCTTAGCTATGATGGTTTTACCTAAACCCACTTCATCGGCCAGAAGCACACGTTTTTGATTCCCATTACGGAAAATCTCCTCGATGCGGTCGGCGGTGGCACGTTGAAAATCTTTGGCCTCTTTCTTCATAACAATTGTTTGAGTTTGGGAATGAGTGGTTTGAATTGGGCATAAAGCACATTAAAATCTTGTGCATAGTCCTTGTCGTTTACAATGCGGGCTACGTCCTCCAGACGTTCCAATGCGGCAGGGTTTTTAACCGTCATCTTTAACATCTGCTCGTAGATGCGTTGGGGCATCACTATCTGTGCATTACCCTCGTTTTGTTTTAATGCCTTCTCCGCCTGTTCCAATTCGAAGATATACTCCTCAGGGTCCTCGCAAAGCATGAAAGAGATGTAGTTGTAGAATTTATCCTTTGTATTCACTATGCCCCGGAATATTTCGTCATTTCTCTCCTTGGGGATACCTGTGGTAGAAATCTTTATCACCTCTTGCCAGTGTTGTTCGTCTTGATGTGCGGTAAGGATATAAAATTCGGATAATTTGACGAGTGGAATATGATCGAACACTACTGTGCTTTCGAGTGGAAGAGCCATATTGGGTATTTGTAGCGGAGCAATGTTAATGGGTGTCTTTAGCGTTTTGATGTTTGTGTTTACCGTAATGCGATAAAGTGCATTCTCACCACATTCTACGCTTGCCTTATACGAGTAGCATAGTACCTGGCACATATCTTTTTCCAACTCGCTTCGTCCATGCTTTTCGCACGCTTCATTGGGGACCATCATGGATTCATACATCAAGCTCTCTCCATAATCGTCCATTTGCAGGAACTCTCGTTTAAATCGTTCCAATAATCTGTTTCCATTCTTGAGTTTAAGACTCAGCACAAACTCCGTGTTGCGATGAAAAGCCGCCTTGGTGGCATTGGCTGAACCAATAAGTAGACGGTTGTCATCGCGTGAGTTCGAGATGAAATACATCTTTGCATGTAAGTCGATGGGCTGGTAATCATTGCTTGTCATCTGGTCGTTCATCACATAGATGCTTCCGTTCTCCGTCTCGTATTGCTCAAAAATGGCAGGGGATACATATTCCGCCCGTGTCACCAATGTCTTTGTACCATGATTCTTTACTAGAGCATTCATCTCGTTGAGTGTACTATCATCGATAAATGGTGATATAGTCATCACGGATTGACCTTGGAATGTATCGGGAAACTTCGTACGTTTGTTCAGGCATTCACCAAACCAGAAGGGGATAAATTCATATTCGTTAGGCTCAAAACGGGTATTATCCATCTCAAAAGCTTTTACGTGCATCAGATCATTGGCTATATCAAGAATACGCTTGCGCTTCTTTGCATCCTTTGCATAATTGGCTAATGTGAAAAGAAAATCTTTCAAAGGCTGATGGCGGTGTGTATTTTGTGAGTTATTGGTGTTTATCTTTCCCGTCATGCTCACTACCATATCAAGGTTATTGTCCAGCCCAAGATTCTTGCTCATCACTATCACTTTCAATTGTTTATCATCGTGATTTTCGTAATGATGTTCCTTTATTATCCAGATTTTTGGATGAAAGTTGGCTTCAGGGTTTTGCTTGTTGTGTACTTCAAAGATGCTATCTTCCAAAAGCGAGTAATAGTTATGCACTTCGTGTGGCAGATGTATGCCACCACGATGACAGAACAAGGCAAAGTGGTCACTACTGCGGCGGATACTCTCCAGGAGGAAGAGGGGTGAACGCTTCACATTGTCACTCAAGTCACCAAACATACCCAGCGAGTAGGGCACGATGAGCAATGCCTTGAAGTCGAGTGAATAGGTAGTACCTATGGCAAAATCCACGTCATAGTTCGGCGTGGTGAGCATATCTCCATAGAGCAACTCGTGCATCATGTCATCTCTATTGGTCATGGTTTAGTCCTTTCTTTATTTCATTAATCATCGAATACACCAAATTCCACCGATAGTTTAAGAAAAAAGCATCCACATGTGGCTTACCCTGATACTTTGACCAGTTGGTTAGCTTTGCCCGTGTGGCTCCCTTCATTTCTTTTTCCCGCTTCTCGATAAGTATTCCCAATGCCTTCAGGTCATTGCTTTCCACGCATTTCATAGTTTCCATGCAAAAGCGTTTCACTGACATGTCATTTACGTCGGCATCCGCGTATTTTAGTATCTCTGCCATGTGCTCCACGTTGAAATCGTCCTTGTGTATATTGACATAGTTGAAATAGGCGTCCTGTTGTTCATTGGCGCCTTCGGAGTTGCCTGTCTTCTGGGCGTACAGATAGTTGTAGAAGATGCGTAGTAGATAGATAAAGCGCGAGAAGCGGGCGGACAACACATAGGTGAGGCGATGTACTTCAGGCAATTCGTTCCACACCTTATGCAGCTCTTGATATTCTTTTACTATGGGTATATCATGCTTCAGGAGATAAGCCAGCAAACTATCTTTGCTATTCTCCGAAGTGATAATTTTCTTTTTGATATATGTGGCTTCAACTTTATTGAGCGCTATGCTTATTCCTGTTTTGCCATCAAAGTCGTAGGCCAATCCACCCGTGTCAAATAGTTGTCGGTTACCTGTCAACTCATCAGCATCCGCCTCGTTCTCCTCCTCCTTTTGCTTGAGCAATCGTTTGGGATAATTCTCGGTATTTTGCGAACGTTCAAAAATCAATTGGTAGATGTTACCATCGGTCTTTACCATACCGTAGGTTATGAGTCCACCCAAATAGATGTAACTCGGATCGTACTTCACATATCGGCTTGGGCTTCGTTCGGCTTGGTCAATCATCGTGCTGCCGGTGATGCCCCATTGCTCTTCATGTGGCGAACCGTTCATCAACTGGCGTGTGAGTTTTATCTCCAGATTGATAATACGTTGGCGTACCTCGCCTACATTCTTGTAGTGCCCACGCTCAGCTGTATAGTAGAGTGCTGGAAGCACCGCAAAATATTTTGCGCGGTTGTGCAGGGTTGACATCCCTGGAAACATTTTGTTAGAAAAAGCATCCCTTATGCGCCCAATACCCAGTTCGTCGATGGCATGATGATCGCGTATGGACTGGAGCACTTTATATAGATTTTCTTTTTCTTCCCGTCCAAAGTTTATATAGCCTATATCCATGAGTGCAAAGATATAGAGTTTGTTTTATATCTATAAAAAAATGATATTTAAATAATGTTTGAATGGTATTTTTATCAAAATTGAGTCTTTTTTGGGGGAGAATAAACAAGAAGGTAGAAAGCGATTCGAATATCTTTTGTATAGTTTAGCCAAGTTAATAGCTGAGAGAGGTCGAGTCTTATATTATGCCTACTGGTTGTTTTGATATTACTCTTACTTAGTATTGATAATTATGACTTTTGTTTTATTGTTCCCAATGCATTTATTTGAGACCGAAGATGAAGGGAATGTCCATATTTGCGAATTTTTCAAATAAATTGGAGATAAAGATTGATTTAGCTTTCTGACTTCCATAATATCTATTAATCAGTTGTGTTGGTATAGAGTTTATCTTTAAGATAAAAAAGAATATGAACACGAGTATGAATGGAGAATGCTTTATTATAACCTTGAGGATGAGAGTAATTATATTTCCGTTTCGGATGTTGGATATTTAAAGGCAATATATTATGGTCCTGACATAGCACAAAAGGATAGGTGTGAACTGCATGGAATGGCTGTAAAAAGGGTTAAAGTAGTATGATGTTATATTGATACTAGAAGCCGTAAATATGATTTGAATGTAACTGCGATTAAATAGCACGGAGATTTGATGTGTGGGTATGATGGAAGTGATAACAATGGATAGTAAGGTGTATAAAGACCTTGTCGGGGAAATTCAACGAATTGCCGACTTCGTGGCTAAAGCAGAGGTTGCACCTAAAGAAAAAAATGAGGTGTGGCTGGATAGTAATCAGATGGCGGATGCTTTGAATATAAGTACACGTACTTTGCAACGGTTACGGAATGAAAACCTAATAAGCTACTCTATGCTAAGGGGACGGTGCCTTTATAAACTTTCGGAAATAGAACGGGGACTGAATGAGCGAATAATCAAATGTAAGCCACAGGATAGAGAGAATTTTCGGAGGAATTATTTCTTGAATGATAACGAACATGAATAAGGAGGATATTCTTCTGTTAACGGATAAAGGTTTGGCAGTTTTCAAGCATTATATCCCGTTCCCTTTTAAACTCGGACGGAATTTCTTAAATCCGCTATATAAGGATAGCAAGGCTTCGTGTAATGTGTATTTCGACAGAAGAAGCGGAATATACAAAATGAAAGATTTTGGGAATGATGATTATTCGGGGGACTGTTTTGCCTTGGTCGGCAAGTTGAATGGCTTGAACTGTAAAGAACCTAAAGACTTCGTGGAAATACTGGCTATCATTGACCGGGATATGCACTTGGGGCTATCTGAAAGATTTGATATGAGGGCTTTGTCTTCTAAGCCTGTTCTGGTGATTCTTGAAGTTGTACATGAGCCGCTGTTCGGATATACGGCAAAGCAATATGTGAAGGTGTACCGCCCACGCTCGGAGTTGCGCTTCATGTATGCCGGGGATTTCGGGGAGAATTATTGCTTTGGGCTGGAACAGTTGGCTGCTAAGGGGGATTTGTTATTTGTGACCGGTGGGGAAAAGGATGTAATGAGCCTGGCGGCTCACGGATTCCATGCTATCTGCTTCAACTCGGAAACGGTGACGGTTCCCGTGGGAATTATTCATAGGCTCTCCTTTCGGTTCAAACATATTGTCCTGCTTTATAATGTGGACAAGACGGGACTGGATGGTTCGGCTAAACGAGAACTGGCGTTGAAGAACTATGGGGTGAAACGGTTGTTGCTGCCACTAGCGGGGATAAAGGAAAAAAAATGTCTCGGACTTTTTCCGTTTGGGAAACAGCCGGGAGGATTTGATTAAATTATTTCTAGATTATCTGGATACCATATACAGCGAAACTATGTCTGCTCTGAAATCTTGTGAGGTGGATTTCAATAATCTGCCGCCTGTAGCACAAATGGTTGTGTCGGTGAATGATGTACCGTTGGGTACGCAAGGGAATATCCTTTGTATTACTGGTGGCGAGGGAATCGAGAAAAGTAATTATGTGACTGCTTTGATTGCCGAGGCTATCGAACTTCCGGGCAATGAGAGAGATAAGGCAATGGATACGCTGGGTATGTCGGTCTGCGAGAACAGCAAGCGGAAAGCGATTCTATTTTATGATACGGAACAGTCGGAAGTGCAGACGTACAAGAACATTACGAACCTTTTAAGGCGTTGCAGACGGGAAACGATGCCGGCTGAAAGTGTATTGCCTTACGGGAATGAGCCGAAAAGAGCGTTTGTAAGCGATTATACAGAGCATGGATAAGTTTCATTATCAATTTCGGGGGATTCACATGGTGGTGATCGATGGGATTGCGGACTTGATTATGGGTGCGAATGATGAAACGGAAAGTATTGCGGTGGTGGAGGAATTGTACCGGTTGGCGGGGATTTATAATACTTGTATCGTTACCATCCTGCATTTTATTCCGAGTGGTCTGAAACTTCGGGGGCTTTTGGGTAGTGAGTTGCAGCGAAAAGCGGCGGCGATTCTTTCTATCGAAAAGGATACTGATCCGTCGGTGTCGGTGGTTAAAGTGCTGAAAGTACGTGACGGCAGTCCGCTGGACGTGCCTATCATGCAGTTTGCGTGGAATAAGGATGCCGGAATACACGTGTATCTGGGAGAAAAACCGAAAGAGGAAAAGGAGAAGTGGAAAGAGGATGAACTTGTGGCTGTGGCATGGGATCTTTTCGGACGACAGGATTTTATCACTTATGTGGACTTGGCGGAACAGATACAGGCGATTCTGGACATGAAGGAACGCACGGCGAAAAGTTATATCAAGTTCATGCGGGAGAAGGAAATCATATTGAAAGATCCATCGAACTAGAGTTATTATATTATCGGGAACTTAAAACAGTTGGGGTTTATGATACCATTGGATAAAGATACATTTGAAGCCTATATGGAACGGTTGCTCGAACAAGTGGAAAAGGTGGTTGGCGCACTGGACAAGAGGGATAAAAAGCCGCAAAATTACCTGAATGGGGAACGGCTGTATGATAATCAAGATATTTGCCTGCTGCTGAATATCAGCAAACGGACGTTGCAACGATATCGGGATAACGGGCTGAAATATCGTACGATTTTACATAAGACGTATTACAGGGAGAAAGATTTGCATGAGTTTATACGGCGGTATTTCGATGGGGAGAATGTAGGGAAAACGAAGGGATGTATGGAGGATAATAGCGCACAGTTCAATGATATTAAATAAATGGAGGTAATTTTATAATCATAATCTTTGTTTTAGAAATCAATGATTCAGTATAATAATTATTCTATGTTCCACAAATCTAATTTCTTTTTAATACGAAATAATACTTATATTAGTACACAAGAAGCTTGTATAGCTAAATTTTCACTATATTTGTAGCATATATATAGTATTTGAAATAAATGAAATTGAATAGGATCAAAGAAGTACTTGTGGAAAAGGGAGTTTCTCAAACTTGGCTTGCTAAAAAACTAGGAAAAAGTTTTAGCATAGTCAATGCATACGCTTGTAACAGACAGCAACCACCACTTGAAGTGCTATATGAAATAGCTGCTTTATTAAATGTAAATGTTAAAGAATTATTGATTAGTAAAGAATAAAATATGTTAGAAATAAAGATAAATGGGGATAAAATATATGCCCCTTTAAGAAATAGATATTTAGCATTAATACCTGAAGAGATTGTCCGCCAAGAATACATATGTCGTTTGGTAAATGATTATGGATATTCTTTAGAACAAATGGATCAAGAAATACGAGTAAATAATTCTCAGAGAGGTACAGGAATGGCGAGAGCGGACATTGTCATATGGAAATCAAAAGAAGACAAACTTGATCCTAGTAATCCAAGTCCGATTATAGTTATTGAATGTAAGTCTGAACTTATAACAATTCGAGAAGAAGACTACTTCCAAGGTTTTAATTATGCATCTTGGGCTGGTGCGGATTTTTTTGTAACAACTAATCTTAAGGAAACACGAATTTTTAGAGTTGTAAAGGGGAAAATGCCTAAGCAACTTATAGAAATTGTTGATTTCCCCAAAGCTGTAGATGTACAAAACAACAAAAAAATTAAAGAATTACTGGAACAGACTAAAGTATTCACAAGAGAGGAGTTTAGCAAGTTGCTATTTAAATGCCATAGCATTATCAGAAATAATGATAAATTGTCACCTGAGGCTGCTTTTGATGAAATAAGTAAAATCTTGTTTATAAAAATCCGTTTTGAAAAGAAGAATACCGGAACACAAATTTTTTCCAAAGATGAGTTTTTGAAATTGAAAAAAGCTTTTGAAGCTGTACAATCTAAAGATAGCCGTCCTTTCTACCAACAACTTTTCGAAAATACAAAAGAAGATTATTCAAAAGATAAACTTTTTGAGAAAAATGATACTTTAAAAATAAAAGAAGCTAGCTTTGAAGCAATCGTTGAAGAATTGCAAATCTATAATCTATCTAGAACTGCAGATGATGTAAAGGGAATTGCTTTCGAGCGTTTTTTGGGTAAAACTTTCAGAGGTGAATTAGGACAATTTTTTACTCCACGTACTATTGTCGATTTTATGGTAGAGATATTAGATCCTTCTGAGGGTGAGGTTATCTGTGACCCATGTTGTGGTAGTGGCGGTTTCTTAATTAAGGCGTTTGAATATGTTCGAGATAAAATTGAAAAAGATATTCAAAACATAAAGGAAGAAATCAAAAAGCAGATGTTTGATATACGTTATGAAGAGGCTAATAAAATACAAAAAAAGGAAATCGAAAATTATGTAAATAGTTTTTTTACACTATTAAATGCAGAATTAGATACATCAATAAAAAATAGTCGCCTTCAACATTTATCTTCTGATTGTATTTTTGGGACAGATGCGAATCCAAGAATGGCTCGTACGGCCAAAATGAATATGATTATGCACGGTGATGGACATGGAGGCGTTCATCACCATGATGGGCTTTTGAATGTAAATGGTATTTTTGAAAATCGTTTCGATGTTATTTTAACGAATCCGCCTTTTGGAGCAAGAGTAGAAAAATCCTTAGTAATAACCGAAGCTGATAAATTTACCGATGTAGAAATGATAAAATTCTATAAAGCTAAATATGGAGAAGAAGCATATACAAATGCTTTAGCGCAAATAAATGATCATGTAGGAGAACCTGTGTTGAATTTATTTGATTCTGGAAAATTAAGCGCTTTAACAGAAGTTCTATTTATAGAGCGTTGTATTCGTTTATTAAAACCTGGCGGTAGGCTTGGTATTGTTTTACCAGAAGGAGTTTTGAATAATCAGAATCTACAAATGGTACGTGAGTTGTTTGAGGGAAGGGCTAAAATTATTTTAATAACATCAATACCTCAAGATGTCTTTATGGCTTCTGGTGCGATGATTAAACCAAGTATTATGTTTTTTAAAAAATTTACAAATGAGGAAGGAGAACAATACAAGGAAATAGTAAAAACCGTTAAACGAGAAATAACTAGTAAGTATTCAGATACAATAGCGGAACTGAATGCTATTATAGAAAACAAAGAATATACTCGCTCTGAACGGGCTAGTAAAAGAAGAGAACTCAGGAGTCTAGAAATTAAAATAGAAGAAGAAGCCAAGCCGCTTATAAAGGAACGTTTCGATTATTTAATTCCAATAGCTCAAATAGATAAAGCTGGTATTACAACTACTGGGTCCGAATGTGAAAATGAACTTACCGATTTAGTAAGGGAATTTGTTCCATATAGAGAAAAAAATATTCTTTGGAAAGTTACTTCTCCAAAGTATCAATATAAAGTTAAGGATGAAAAGTTATTAAGACTAAGTGCAAATGAAAATTGGATTGAATTATGTTAGGGTTATATAAATATATACAAACGACCCCATTTAGTAAACTTTCTAATTGGAGTGTTCAGCAATTAATAGAAACAACGATTTCGTTTAATGCTGCATATCAAATGGTACGTATTGGAAACCTCTTACAACGAAATAAGATAGCGATTAATGTTCAAGATAATATTGATTATAAAAGAATTACTATAAGACTTCGCAATGGAGGTGTTATACTGAGAGATGTAGTACAGGGACAGAATATTGGTACAAAACGACAGTTTTTAGTTTCTGAAGGGCAATTTATACTTTCTAAAATAGATGCTCGTAATGGAGCTATGGGAATCATCCCCTCGGAGTTAGAAGGTGCTATTGTTACCCAAGATTTTTTAGCTTACGATATTGATAAAAGTAGGATTAATCCTATTTTTCTACTTCTAATATCTACCACTAAAGAGTTTATATCACTTTGCCAATCTTGCAGTAGTGGAACGACAAATAGGCAAAGAATAGAAGAAACTAAATTTTTAGATATTAAAATTCCATTACCTACTATAGAGGAACAAGATACTTTGGTGGATGAGTACAATAATCTGATATGTTTGTCTAAAGCGCAAGAGATAGAAGCTGAAAGGCTGAAGAATGATATTCAAATTAATCTTTTTAACAAGTTGGGTGTACAAGTTACAAACTCAACAAATATACCTAAAGGATTGCAATTTGTTTCATTTAAAAATATTCAGGAATGGGGAGTTGAGAAAATTACTAATAAAAATAATTTCTCTTCAAGCTTATTCACAACAATATCTTTAGGGGAAAATCAAAATTTAATACGGGAAGTATTTAGAGGCAAAAGTCCTAAATACGATGAAAAATCTCCTATTTTCATTTTAAATCAGAAATGTGTTCGTTGGAATAATATCGAATTGAAGTGGGCAAAAAAGATTAATGAGAATTGGATTAGAAATATCAATAGGACTTTTTTTACAAAAGAAGGAGATATTTTAATTAATTCGACAGGTGAAGGTACTATAGGTAGGTCTTCCGTTGTATCTGTAAAACATGAAGGGTTATTATATGATAGTCATGTTTTATTGCTAAGGTTAGATAAGACTATTATTAATCCAACTTATTTCTCTGAGATTTTTAATAGTACGTATGGACAAACCCAAATTGATATTGTAAAATCTGCACAATCAACAAAGCAAACAGAACTTGGCATAAATAATTTATTAAAAATAGAATTTCCATTGCCACCTCTTAATATTCAAATTGAGATTGTTAATTATATTAATGAAATTAAATCACATATAGATCAATTACAAGCAAATGCTGAAAATAATAAGATTACAGCTTTGAATAATTTTGAACATAAAATATTTAAGTAAATATGGGAATGCGTGAATATAATCCTTATGGAACAGAGTCAGTAGAAGTAAAATTCATATGTAATAACTGTGGACATGAAGTTGTGAGCGATAATATTATTGTGCCTATTCCTGATTTCTCTGCAGAAAATCATTCTGATTCTATACAAGATAACTATGGAAATGCAGTTTGTTCCAATTGTGGTAAAGAGTATGAAGTTTTTGTTTATGCAGGGATGTCAGGAGGAGATATTGAGGTAGATGATGTTGAAGATGAAAAAATCATAGATGTTATAGAATATTACGAAGAAGAACATAAATCAATAGACAAAAATATACATGATGAAAAAAATACAAATATTTATACTGGATTTAAAATTAATAGCTTTAAAGTAGCTGATTGGTATATTTTAAAAGATTTTGAAATTAATTTTCAGCATAATATAAATGTAATAATAGGAGAAAATGGTTCGGGAAAATCAACTGTAATTGAATGTATTACTCTAATATTTGGGCATTTATATAAATATTTTATCGAAAATGATACCACTGCTTCATTTATAGAAGGATATACTATCTGTTTTGAAAGTCAGGACATAGAAACAGGAGAATGGTATAATATTTCTATAAAAAGTAATTACATAACAGAACGCGAAAAATCTTTTAATCCAATCCTTATAATAAATCAAGTTGAATCTTCAATAAAGGATAATAAAGATCTGATTAAAAAAATATTGCCAACAAAAATAGGAATATATTATGCAGGAATCACAGATAGATTGGAAAATTTGAGTTTATATTTTGAGGAAAAATATAGACGTCAAGTTACACAAGCTAAAAAACCAGCAACTTTATATCCTCTTAATTTACCTTCTCCGAGACCAATTCTTTATACAAAGAAAGAACATATTGGAATAATGTTTTTATGTTTATTAATTTCGGATAATTTAGAAATAAAAAGATGTATAGAAGAAGAACTAAACATAGATATAGCAACAACGGAAATTGAATTTAATTTTCAGAAACCATCTTGGGCTAAAAGTTCTGTTGATGATTTTTGGGGTGCAAGCGATTTGGCAAGACAGTTTATAATGTTATTGACTGAATATTCAGATAAGCAGACTATTTCAGAGGAGCGAATTAAAATATCACATAATTGTCTATATATTAAAGATGAGTTAAAACGTATCTTTGCAGATAGTGTTGAACTCCACATTTTTGATATTCTTGATTTTTTGTTATTCAACGATCTTTTGGAATCTATTGATATAAAATGGGAATCTAAAACAAAGGAAAATATCGAATTGGATCATTTAAGTGAAGGAGAAAAGCAGTTAATAACAGCTATCGCTTTTAGATTATTATGGGAAAAACAAAAAGGATTTCTTTTATTTGATGAACCTGACACTTTCTTGCATCCAAAATGGCAAAGAGAATATATACAAATGATTGAACATCAAGAAAATATATTTTCAATAATTACAACCCATAGCCCTACTCTTGTTGGAACAATAGAAAAAGAACAAGTTAATATTATGGATAAAGGAAAAATTGTACAACATGATAGCCACACTTTTGGACGTGATATTAATTCAATATTATTAGACCTGTTCAAGGTAAAAGAGAGAAGCGAGGAAGGTGAAAAATTGCTTAATAGTTTCTATGAGGCTATGGATGAAAAGGACTACAAAATGGCTAAAGAATATTTAAATAATATACAAACTAAATTTGGCAAAAATGATAACACAACAATAAAGACTAACTTTTTATTTGATGATTTTGCAGAATAGTTCTTATTATGAAATATATAAAGAAAAATGGTAGTGAACCAAAGACACTAAAGGAATATAGACAAACAACTCCTAATGCAATATATAAAGGATTTATCGATACAGATCAAAAGCTAAAAAAAGCATTACTGAAAGAACAAAAGTATATATGTGCTTATTGTATGAGAGCTATAGATTTAGATACGGTCTCTGTTGAGCATTATATTTCTCAAAAAAAACATAAAGATTCTCCGTACTCTATTGAAAAACATAAGAAATTATCTTTAGAATATAGAAATATGTTAGGAGTATGTGTAAATAATGGAGAGCATTGTGATAAAACTCGAATGAATACTCCTTTTAGACGATTAAATCCTTTAAAACCGGAGTGTGAGAGATTACTTACATATACATTCTCAGGAAGAATTAGAGCTATTACGGATAATGAAGATGTCAGTTTTGATATTGAATTATTAAAATTGAATTGTGATTTCTTAAAAAATAATCGATTAACTATATTAGATGCAGCTAAAAAAATATTTGTTAAAGAACACCCAAGAGGAACATGGACAAAAAAAATATTGAAAAAAGAAGCTGAAAAATATCGTCAACCTATAAATAGAAAAGGTATCGCAAAATTTAAACCTTTTTGTAATTATATTGCGTGGTATTTTAATGAATTATCAAAAAGTAGTAAATACCCTTAGTAATGATCCATTTATCCCTAAATTAAAGAAGTTATTTCCAAATAGGAGATGCGGTAATTTGTAGCCATAGAATGCAATAATCCTCTTATTTAATTCCCATTTTATAAATTTAATGGAGAATAATAAGGGGATTTATTTGTAAATTAAACAGTAAAATTGCAATTTGTTTTTTTCTTTAATATTTATAAAATATAACCTTTCCTGGGCTTGGAACGTAGGCGGTGTCGGGATTGCCCTTGTTGCTGGGCTTGGGGATGCTGCTGATGACGAGTTTGCTGCCTAACGAGTTCATGCTATCTTTGATGCTGAAACTGATGGGGACTGGTTCAGATGCGGGGAGGCTTTTTCGGATGGGTGGAAAGAAAATCGGGCGGCTGGTAGACGTAGGTCTTGTCGTTGGGCGGCGTTGTCCGTGGTTTGGCTTTCGTTCCTGTTTTCTTCTTTGTGCTCGCTGTCTTCTCCTTTGGTTTGCTTGACGGGTTTCAGGGAGAGCTGGATCTTGCGGTCGAGGGAGGCAAGGTCGGATTTGAACTGTTTGAGCTGTTTTTCCTTTTTCCATGTTTCTTTGGCGACTTCCTGAAGGATGGGAATGTTCTTTGAAATCTTTTCCGTGTCGTTCTGGTATTTCTCCAGAAGAGGGAAAATGGTTTCAAAGGTGCGGAGGAACATTTGGACAGCGGTCTTTGGGTCTTTTGCCAGTCTGCCGTTGTTGAGTTGTAGAGGATGTTCCTTTGCCACGGACAAAGGAACGGTTCTCGATGAAGTCGAAGCCGTCTTTCTGGCTGAATTCGGTCTTTACCAATCGGGACAACGGGCTGAAATATCATACGATTCTGCATAAGACATATTACAGGGAGAAAGATTTGCATGAGTTTAAACGGCAGTATTTCGACGGGGAGAATGTAGGTAAAAGCAAAACAGAGGAATGTGCAGGCGATGAGCGTACAGAGGATGGTATGTTATCCGATGGTGAGAACGAAACAACGGAATTTAACCAATAACCTGCCGTTGTGTATGTATCCCGTGCTGTTGTGATGATGGGACAGGATATTTTTCAAAATTTTGGCAGTATTCACTTTTTACTGCCGAAATTTAGAAAATAAAAGTGGAAATATATGTTATTAGACATAAAAGAATATAATTCATTTTATAAGTATCTTTGTTTTGAAAAACAAATGCTATATTTGTGATAAATTCTCGAATAAAGCAATTAAAATATGGTTATTCAATTTACAATAGGAAACTTTCTATCTTTCAAAGAACAATCTACATTGTCATTGGCAGCATCGGCTTTGAAAGAAATACAGGTTCCGGCTGAAGATATAATATTTAGTGTAGGGACTGCTGGATTATCATTGATGAAGAGTGCAGTTGTTTATGGTGCTAATGCATCCGGCAAATCCAATTTTATTAAGGCATTTGAGTTCTTTAAGTGGTATGTGATAAATTCATCGAAGGATATTCAAGCGGGAGAACGAGTTAATATAGAAAGTTTCCGGTTGAACTCGTTTACTGCGAGTGAACCAAGTTATTTTGAAGCCATATTCTGTGATGAAGAGAATCAATATCGTTATGGATTTGAGGCTGATAATTCATTGGTACATTCTGAATGGCTCTATCAAAAAGCTAATAAAAAGAGAGCTAAGGAAGTGGAATTATTCTATCGGGAAAAAGATAGTTTTGATATTCATACCAAGTTTGTCGTTGGTAAAGAGCTTGCAGGTAAACGAATGGTACGAGCAAATGCATTATTGCTTTCTGTTGCGGCTCAATTTAATGATCCGACAGCAGTAGAGATAATGAAATGGCTGAACGATACCACTATTATTTCAGGTTCTAATGATGAGAAGATATGGAATACCGCAACCATTCAACTGGATGACATCAGAATGAAACAGAGAATTGTAGAGTTTTCCCGCTATGCTGATTTAGGTATTGAGAATATTGAAAAGATTGATAATACCATTGTTAGTACGCATACACAATACGATGATGAAGGTAATGAAGTTAAAGCTGTTACTTTCCCATTCAAGAAAAATGAATCGGAAGGCACTATAAAGTATTTTTCATTAGCATATCCCATTATTGATGCTTTGGATAATGGAAAGCGTCTGATTATAGATGAATTTGATTCTAAAATGCATCCACTTCTTACGTGTAGAATTATTGCCTTGTTTAATTCAAAAGAAACAAATCCGAAAAATGCTCAATTAATTTTCACTACTCACGATACGAACTTATTGAGTGCTAATATATTCCGACGGGATCAGATTTGGTTTACACAAAAAGACCGTTATGGGGCAACTGAACTTTATTCATTAGCAGAGTATAAAGTACGTAATGATGCTTCGTTTGAAAAAGATTACTTATCTGGGAAGTATGGAGCAATTCCAATTGTTGGAGATTTAACCCGTTTGTTTAATACCCAAGAAAATTAAGCTATGGCGGTTACAAAAAGGAAAAATATAAATCCGCGTCTCGAAAGAAAGATAACCCGTATCAGTGGTGTGCGTGAAGTGAAACAAACATTTCTGATTATTTGCGAAGGAGTGAATACTGAACCGGACTATTTTAATGCTTTTCGTTTGACTTCAGCCAATGTGAAAGCGGTTGGTCAAGGTATGGGAACATTAACATTAGTACAAAAGGCTATTAATATAAAAGAGCAAGAAAAGCTAAAAGGACGAACGTATAATCAGAATTGGGTGGTCTTTGACAAAGATGACTTTCCTAAAAACGATTTCAACTCTGCAATCCTTTTGGCACAACAGTATGGTTTTGAAGTGGCTTATAGCAACCAAGCTTTTGAGTTTTGGTTTTTACTTCACTTCAATCTGTATCAGGGAGCTTTACATCGTTCTAGGTATGAAAAAATGTTGAGCACTTTGCTTGGATTTGCTTATACAAAGAAATCGGGCGTAAGCACTAAAATGTTCAATGCTTTGTTTCCTAAACAAGAACAAGCCATTAAACACGGTAAAACTATCATGAAACAATTTGATGGAAATAACCCGGCAGAACAAGAATCTTCTACTACTGTGTATCGGCTAGTAGAAGAATTGAATAAATTTTTATAGTTAACCCATATTCTTTTAATTTTAAAGCATATACATATGCCATTTGTTTTAATAATTATTTTCAGTGTATTAGCACTGTTGGCTATTCTTAAACCGGATTGGTTTAATGAAAAATTTCCATGGATTTGGAATCACGTATTAATTTATATACGAAACTATTATTTTAAACTATCCCATAAAAAAATATTTATTGCTTATCTGAGGACTGTAACAGTTATTTGTATAGGTTATCCAATTTTTAAATTGGATATAAATTGGAATAGTTCAGATAGCACGACTACTGTAATAACGGAAATCGGAAATGGTAGTTACGATTATATTGTATTGTTGGGTTGTTGACATTAGCTTATATCATATTTGTATTTAGGGATGGACATGTAGGATAATGCTGAAGAAATAATAGATACAGTGAAAGATTTTAGCAATAAGCTAGAAGATTTGGCTATAAAGTCAAAGAATAATACTACTATTCAAAATTTGATACCACAGCTAGCTGTGTCCATTGAAAAATTACAAGTAAAACAGGCTCACAAATTGTTTGAGGAACTGAAATTAGAAATTACCAATTGTCGATTATGAAACACTCGCATTTATTGAATATAAAAAAGGACTGTGTTCTCGTTATATTGAAAAAACGTTCAATAAGTGAATTTCACGAAGCTTACAGATGTATGGCTGAGGCAAATGTCTTTAATGAAGATATTGTAAATGGGGAAATTTATGCATTGATTATAGATAAACACACTAGTGTCCCAAATTTTAATGGGACACTAGTGTGTTGGTTTATATCTGAGTTTTATAAAAGGGGATAAAGATTTTACTGATAAGGAGTATCATAAATATATTAGATAGGCGGAGTATCTACTTACTTTGATTCATTCTAAAGGTGAAGACATTAGTGGTATTCCTGGAATTACTTTTGCTCTATCTACTTGTAATAAAGGTGAAAATATAATTGGTTTGCAATCGGAAGTGTGTAATAATCAGGGATATACAAGGAGTGGTACTTATTGGGCTAATGCTGGTGGTATTCTTAGACAGTATTATTCTTCATCATTGAGGAATATGGCAATTCTTAAAGAAAATATAAATAAAATTTCCGCAATGAATGTTTCAAAAAAAGAAGGACCTGAACCATCTCTTTTGGGTTGAAGGGGCTTGCTTTTCTAAAACAAAAATTGAAACATCTTTTTAGGAGGCGGACGGATAGTATGACTATAGGGAGTTTTACCGGATAGCAATAATTTGATGTAAAATCAGTTACCAAAAAAGTGTAGGATGCACTGGCTATTGTTCAAGATTAATAAGCAAGTCTTCAATATCATCATTCATATCTTCCTTATCTCTAATCGAAAGATAACGTGATAACTTATCCACATGTTTCTTTAATCCAGCCAAGGGCACAGGATTGTATTTCCAAACCTCAATCTTAAATCGACCAGTTTCAGAATTTGTGATATCTTTCAAATCGTCTTTGCATACAGCATAACAGTTTACTTCTAAAGGTTTTACTTCACTACCAACAGATATGACAGTAGACAGAGCTTTTGATGGAATAGTATTAGTATAAACAACCTTTTCTATCGGTGTTGTCAGATATATTATGCTGGCTTCCCATAAGTCACGGCCTTGTTTTGCAAACTGCAATTTCTTCTCTTTACCTTTCGAAGATATCGTCAGGTTCTTACTTTGCAGCCATCGAACGGCTCTGTTGGCTGTAGAGTAGGAAGCATTAAAAATATCCATAATTTCATTTATGGTATGGCAAAGTATTTCAATTTCAATATTGTATAGAATCAGGCATTGTGCGAGCGGCGGAATATCTTCCTTGATATCTTTGTTTGGCTTAGGCATCTTTCTCAGGTCGAGCAACAATGACGGAGCAAACATTTGTTTGCCTGTGATGATAAAGTTAATCCGCTGAACTATTATTCTTTGGATATTATAAGATGGGATATCATCCATCACTACAATACAGGGCATTCCCAATTTGCTGGCAAAGAGCTGCATATGGTTCTGTAGCTTTGTCGGTGTTAACGAATCAGTCTCCTTGGGAAAACAAAGCACGACATCAACACCGAAAAGTGCTGTTGTCGTGCATTCGTATTTATCCTTTAAAACAGCCGGAATCTGTTTGCCTAATGCTGAAGACAAGCTGGAACAGCTGATTTTCTCATTTAGGAACCCTGAAATGTATTCTTTGAGGGCCTGTATTTTTGATTGTAACATAACTTCAGTTTTTACTTGAGATTATTTGCAAAAGTAATGGCAATTTGTTGAAATACAGACTGTGAATCTATCTAATGGTCCTTCTTTAACGATATTTGACTGGTTTAGCTTAACAATTCGCTATTTTAATAACTGAATGGCCTCGTTAACCTGTTGATTGGTGACTTTTGCGTAAACTTGTGTGCTGGATACTTGCTTGTGAGCCAACAGTTTCGAAATGGTATAGATTTCGACACCTTTTTCCTGAAGCAACATGGCGAATGTGTGCCTGAAGCAATGGAAAGTAATATGCTTGATGATTCCTGCCGAGTCCAGCCATTTTTGTACATGCAGATTCAGTATGCTTATCGTCAAGGATTGAAATACTATCCCTTCTTTTTTTCTTTTACCCAAAACATTCAATGCCGGTTTTGATAAAGGCAATTGGATTAAAACCCCCGTCTTACTACACTGTATTTCTATGAATGTCTTGTGCGACCTCTTTACAATGTTTTCCCATCGTAAGGCAAGAATGTCACTCCGCCGCAATCCTGTAAAGATGCTGAAAAGGCAAGCTTTAGGCAGTTCCGGATATGGCGGATAAGGTGTCTGGCGTAGAATATCGACTTCATCATTGGATAAATACTCTTTGAGGATATTATGATTCCATACAATGGGTTTTATTATCTCAGTATAATCATGGCTGATTATTTTGTCTTCATAGGCCAATTTTACCATTTTCAGGAATACATTAAAGTATGCACTTGCAGTATTGTGTGATATCTTTTTTGAGCTAGTCAGGTGCTTGTCTCTAAGGATATACATCCTGTACTTTTCGCAAAGGCTGATACTAAGATCTCTGAAAGAACACTTCTTCTCACAGAATTCTTCAAAATGGAGTCGGGCACAGATATATTTCTGACTATGATAGTCTCCGTTTTCATGAAAATACTCAAGAAAGTCTCCATCCAGATTGTCTTTTGCCAGAAAACTGAAATCCCGTCGTACCAGCTGAATGTAACGCTCGCACTTGATGTTTTCTGCTACTTCTTCAACTGTTTGGTTGTATTTCTTTTGGGCTGTATTGGCAGGATTGACATAAAGATCTAAATTCAGAAATTCATATTTGATTTCTTTCCCCCTTACATCTTTGATGGGTGGATTGAACTGAAGATAAATAGACTTTTTCTTGCCGTCAGCCTTTGTTTTATAACGCAATGCAACCCTATACATGGCTTTCCCTCCATCTGATTTCTTGTTCAATATCCTTTTTGCGATAATAGTCTGTATAGGCTATGCATCTCACCTTAACCATATGTTTGGCAACAAGTGTCAACAGTTCCTTGGCGTCAATGTTGAGGTGAGTCGTAATTTCATCAATAGTCAGCCACTGGGCATACCTGATTCGTTCGATGTCCCAGGCTGTTTTACAATCGGTTTCATCAAATCTTCTATTTAGTCCTAAATAATATGATTGGATTTGATAGCGTTCTGCGAAATTTAGAATCCAAGAACGGCTCATTCCTATATAGGCCATCAATCCTTTGAGAGAATACGAGCTTCGGCCAATTGGAGAGTGGGGTACTAACGGCAGAGATGAATACCACTTGATGAAGTCCTTATTGGTAATCACTAGGTTATTCAAACACCGTTCACTTTTTATTTTGCCTGTTTGAACCAGTTTGTGGATATGCTGGCGCGTATATCCTGACAATGTAGCTGCTTCGCTAATACTTAGGAAGCCTTTTGAAACTACATCTTTCCATTCTTCCTCTTTCAGCAGGATGAATGGATCATAATAATGCTTTGAAGAATTATAATTCATATTATATATACGGCTACTTTAGTGTAGCTCCTATATAATAGTAAGTTTGTCAACACCCCCTAATTTGAGTATCAAATAGCAGCAACTCTTTTTCTTATTTGTCTTTATTTTGCTGTGATTATTTGCAAAATATATTGTAAGTTATTGACTTACAATGAGTTGTATTTTTGCGTTTATTTCTTTGTGTTTGCTTGTAATATACTGATTATCAGTGCTTTATGAGGGCTATTTGCCGATGCAGAAATGCGCAAATATATTTTGCAGCACCATATCATTTGTCACTTCCCCTGCTATATCGGATAAATGGAAAATACATTCGCGTATGTCTTGTGACAGAAAATCTCCGGAGATATTTGCGTCCAATCCTTCTTGTACCCGGTGAATTGCATCCAGCGCACGTGTTAGTGCTTCGTAATGGCGGACGTTTGTTACAATGACATCATTCTGGGTGACTGTTGGTAAATGAGCGGCTGCTACGAGTCTCTGTTGGAGTTCATCCGTGTGCAAACGTTGTTTCGCAGAAATAAAAATAGATTCTATTTCCGAACCTATATGCTCAGAAAATTGTGAGGCAAGTTCGTTTTTCTGAGTTTCATTTATCAGTTCTACCTTATTAAAGACTAAAATCAATTGTTTGTGTTCACAACGAGGAAGAATCTTATCGGAGAGCAGTGTTAACTGTGAAATTGCGTCAGCCGAATCAATCATCCACAGTACAATCTCTGCCTGATCGAGTTTTTGAAAAGTCCGTTCGATACCCAGGCTTTCTATCGTATCACTGGTCTCCCGGATACCGGCTGTATCGATAAAACGGAAAGTGATACCACCTATATTCACAGTATCCTCGATGACATCCCGTGTAGTGCCGTGAATATCGCTTACAATAGCCTTGTCTTCATTCAGCAGGACATTCAGTAGAGTTGATTTTCCTGCATTGGTTTCTCCGATAATAGCTACCGGTACACCATTTTTTATGACATTCCCTACACTGAACGAATTGGCCAGACGTGTAATGACTTCTTCTATCTCGTCAGCCAGTCGGCGTAGGGCGGAACGGTCCGCAAACTCTACATCTTCTTCACTGAAGTCCAGCTCCAGTTCAATCATTGAAGTGAAGTTCAGCAGTTTCTCACGTAGAGTTGTCAATTCTTTGCTAAAGCCACCTCGCATTTGACTCAAGGCAAGACGGTGGGTAGCAGCAGAGGAAGAGGCAATCAGGTCGGCAACGGCTTCGGCCTGACTTAAATCCATTTTACCATTAAGAAACGCTCGTTGAGTATATTCTCCCGGTTGCGCCATGCGACACCCGTTCTTAATCAGTAGTTGCATCACTTGTTGTAAAATATAAGATGATCCGTGACAGGTGATTTCAGTGCTGTCTTCCCCTGTATAAGAGTGTGGAGCCCGGAAGAGACTGACAAGAACTTCATCTATCATTTCTTCTCCGTTATAAATTCGGCCGAAAGTAAGCGTATAAGGTTTCTGTTCACTCAGCAGCTTTCCGGATTTGGCCGGGGTAAAAATACGGCCGGTGATGGTAATAGCTTCAGGACCGGAAACACGAATGCTTCCGATGGCTCCTCCTTGAGCGGTTGCTATGGCGCAAATTGTGTCTTGATTCATTATCTAATTCATTTTGAGAGGCAAAGATAGAGTTTTCTTGGTAAAAAACAGAGCAAACAGATAGAAGTTATACTTTATTATTTTATCTTTGTTCGCATACAGCAAGACAAACTTTATGGCTATGGCACACACACTGGATTCATTCCCGGATACCGGATACCTTGAGAATTTGAAAGATAATTATCAGAAAATCACTTCTGTCCTAGCAGGACATCAGATTGCATTTTGGGAATATGACATTCCTACAGGAGAGTGTAATTTCACAGATGAATATTTCCATATTTTAGGGTTGAAGGAGGCCGGAATCATATTCAGAGATATTAATGACTTTTATCGGTTTGCCCATCCGGAGGATGTTATCTCTTATCAAACGACTTTTGCGCGGATGCTTGAATCGGAAACCAAAATCTCCCAAATTGTGGTACGTTGTGTAGGGAGGCAAGGAGAAACAATTTGGCTTGAAGATAATTTTATTGCTTATAAGAAGAATAAGGAGAATGGCTCTGATAAAATTATAGCATATACTGCCAATATCACTTCACGTTGTGAAAAAGAAGTCCAGATCAGGCAGCTTGAGGAACGAAACCGGAAAATTATTGAAGCACTACCGGAGTTCATATTTATTTTTGATGATAATTTTTTTATTACGGATGTATTGATGGCACCCGATACAGAGTTGTTGCATCCGGTGGAAGTGTTAACAGGAGCAGATGGGCGATCTATTTATTCTTCTGAGGTCAGTGACTTGTTTATTAGCAGTATTCATGAATGCCTAAAAAGTGGGAAGTTAAAAGAAATAGAGTATCCTGTGGATGTCGAAGCCGGCAGACATTTTTTTCAGGCACGCATTGCTCCGTTTGAGGGAAATAAGGTGCTGGCCTTGATTCATGATATTGGTGATCGGATGCGACGTTCGCAAGAGCTACTTGAAGCCAAGCAACGGGCAGAAGAGGCTGATCGGATGAAATCAGTATTTCTGGCCAATATGAGTCATGAGATACGTACTCCTTTAAATGCCATTGTGGGCTTTTCGGAAATTATAGTTTTGACTGAGGATGAAAAGGAGAAAGAAGAGTATTTAGGGATCATTCAGCAGAATAGCAATCTACTGTTACAACTGATTAATGATATTCTCGATTTGTCACGAATCGAGTCGGGTAAGTCGGAAATGCATTGTCAGTTGACGGAAATGAGCGGATTGGTAGATGAAGTGGATAAAGTACATCGTCTTAAAATGAAAAAAGGAGTCAAGCTGAATGTGATTCGTCCATCAGAGGAAATTTGGATTTCGACAGATAGGAATCGGGTGACGCAGGTATTGTTCAATTTCTTGTCGAATGCAATTAAAAATACCATTGAGGGTAGCATTACTTTCGGACTTGTAAAAGAGGAAGAATGGGTTAAACTTTATGTAACAGATACCGGCTGCGGTATTTCCAAAGAGAAATTACCTTTGATATTTACCCGCTTTGAGAAGTTGAATGATTTTGTACAAGGAACAGGGCTGGGATTACCTATCTGTAAGAGTATTGTAGAGCGGTTGGGCGGTCGGATTGAAGTGGAATCCGAGCTTGGGCAGGGGAGTACTTTCATTCTTTATTTGCCCAATAGGCAAGTACAGGAAGTTGTGGTTGGCGAAAGAGAAAACGCAGCGGGTAATATGGGAGTGGAGAACCGGCAGAAGAAGATACTGATTGCGGAAGATGTGGAGTCCAGTTATCTGCAGATTAATGCCTTTCTGAAAAAAGAATATACGATTCTTTGGGTGCCTAATGGAGAAGAAGCTGTGAAGAGCTTCATACGCGAGAAGCCCGACTTGATTTTGATGGATATCCGAATGCCGGTGATGAATGGTATTCAGGCAACAGCAAAAATTCGTGCTATCTCGCAAGAGATACCGATTATAGCAATTACAGCATATGCCTTTTGTCCGGAAGGAGAGCGAGCTCTTGAAGCAGGGTGTAATGAAGTGATTGCAAAACCATATCCTCTGGAGAAGCTGAAAGAAACGATCGAAACTTATTTATAGGAGGGAGGAATAGTCGGTCTTTCAATGCAACAATTTATCATATAGTATGTTCTGTAGTAAATAATACTATAAAGATAAATTGGATTATGAAGAAAGTAGTACTAATCGGGGCCAGCGGCTTCGTCGGTTCGGCTATTCTGAATGAAGCTTTGAACCGTGGATTCCATGTGACGGCGGTAGTTCGTCATCCTGAAAAGATCAAGATAGAGAATGAAAATCTGGAAGTGAAGAGAGCTGATGTTTCTTCATTGGATGAAGTCTGTAAGGTTTGTAAAGGTGCTGATGCCGTGATCAGTGCTTTCAACCCGGGGTGGAATAATCCCGATATATACAAGGAAACCATTGAGGTTTATCTGACGATTATCGACGGTGTAAAAAGGGCTGGAGTTAATCGTTTTTTGATGGTGGGTGGTGCCGGTTCACTGTTTATTGCTCCCGGCATCCGACTGGTCGATTCGGGAGAAGTTCCCGAAAAGATATTGCCTGGTGTGAGAGCCTTGAGTGATTTTTATCTTGATTTTCTGAAGAAAGAAAAAGAGGTTGACTGGGTTTTCTTTTCGCCGGCGGCAGATATGGCTCCTGGAGTACGTACAGGCAGATATCGCCTGGGGAAAGATGAGATGATTGTGGATATGGTAGGTAACAGTCATATATCTGTGGAAGATTATGCGGCTGCCATGATTGATGAGCTTGAGAAGTCGGAGCATCATCAGGAGCGTTTCACCATAGGGTACTGAGCGGACGGTATTTTTCAAGGAAATTGAGATATAGCTTTGCACATCCCCGGGCATCGGAAAGTGCTTCGTGGTGTTTAAGTTCGATGCCTTCCCGTTCGCAACAGGCGCTTAGGTTGACCGGCTTGTATCCTAAAGAACGATAGATGCGGCAGGTACATTCCCAACGTTCAGGAAGCGATAACTCATCATAATCCAGTCCGTACATCCGCATGGTATTCTTCAGTACATTGCGGTCGAATTGTTCATTGTGCGCAACTACTACGTTGCCTTGTAAGCGCTTTTTGACTTCGGGATAGATGGCATGAAATCCCGGGAGTGACTCTGTCATTCCCGGCGTTATTCCATGTACAAGCATATTTGCACGCCAATATTCATTCTCCGGTGGTTGAATCAGGCTGTAATATTCGTCTGTAATCTCTCCGTCTGTAACGGTAACGATACCTACCGCACAAGCACTTTCCATGTATCCTGTGGCGGTTTCAAAGTCAATGGCGGCAAATGATAAATTCATCAGATTCGATCGAGAACAGTTTTAATTAATGTATCGATGGTATTCTTATAGCCTGTGTTCGCTTCTTTGATCAAGCGGTTAGCTATAACCATACAAACGGTCATGGCTTTGTGTCCCATCAGCTTGCTGAGGCCGGCAAGGGCGGAACTCTCCATTTCGAAGTTGGTTATCTTGTAACCTTTATATTCAAACTTTTCGATTTTATCATTCTGCTTAGGGTCCGCCAAGGGAACACGGAGTTCGCGTCCTTGCGGTCCGAAGAAACCACCGGCTGCAATAGTAACACCGCGCACCATATCTTCTTGCGCAATACGGTCTATTAATTCTGCATTGGCATCAATAACATAAGGTGCAGGAGCACACATGTTACCGGACCAACCCATGTGATTCAGAAATGCCCGTTCAAAGGGAAGGTCACAAACAGCATTGCGTCCGGCATAGAAGTTCAACAGTCCGTCAAAGCCGATTGACTTTTCAGAACAGACGAATGTGCCGACCGGTGTGTTGGGTTGCAATCCTCCGCATGTACCGATGCGAACTAACTCTAAAGAGCGGAGGTGCTCTTTTTCTTCCCGAGTCTGGAAGTCGATATTTGCCAAAGCATCCAGTTCATTGACTACGATATCGATATTGTCACAACCGATACCGGTAGAAACGACAGTTATCCGTTTGCCTTTATAAGTTCCGGTAACCGTTTTAAATTCGCGGCTTTCCACTTCACATTCTTTATTTTCGAAGTGAGAAGCTACGAGTGCCACCCGTCCGGGATCACCTACCAATATTACTTTGTCTGCCAACCATTCCGGCTTTACATGCAAATGGAATACCGAACCGTCTTCGTTGATAATTAATTCGGAGGAAGGAAAATACTTTTTCATGTTATTGAAAGGTTTTAGTTTAATAAATACGTTCACCACAAACTACATGGATTAACCGCTTGTTTCCCGAGATTGTTCTCTCCGGCGGTTATACTGCTCTCAGTTGTTTGTGGTGAAATGCTTTCTCTAATCGCTCAACGGTTTACTGGTAGCTCCACCGATAGGTTTAGCTATGTTTTCACGCATTGATGTATCAGCTTGAATATTTTTCATTTTATAATAATCCATAATACCGAGATTTCCACTACGGAAAGCTTCAGCCATGGCCTTTGGAACTTCCGCTTCTGCCTGAATTACATTAGCACGGGCCTCTTCCGCTTTGGCTTTCATTTCTTGTTCGGTAGCCACAGCCATTGCGCGGCGTTCTTCCGCTTTTGCCTGCGCGATATTCTTGTCGGCATTTGCCTGGTCTATTTGCAGGGCAGCACCAATATTCTTACCTATATCAATATCAGCGATATCAATAGAGAGAATTTCAAATGCAGTACCGGCATCGAGTCCTTTGCGCAGCACTAGTTTTGATATGGAATCAGGATTCTCAAGTACTGACTTATGGTTTTCAGAGGAACCGATTGACGAAACGATACCTTCACCTACACGTGCCAGGATTGTATCTTCGCCGGCACCACCCACCAATTGGCGAATATTGGCACGTACCGTCACACGTGCTTTGGCTATCAGCTGGATACCGTCTTTCGCAACAGCTGTTACGGGTGGTGTGTCGATAACTTTAGGATTAACCGACATCTGCACGGCTTCGAAGACATCGCGACCTGCAAGATCAATTGCAGTAGCCATTTGGAATGGAAGTTCGATATTGGCCTTCGATGCAGATACCAATGCATGGACTACCCGTTCTACGTGTCCGCCTGCCAGATAGTGTGCTTCAAGTTCATCACGGGTGATGTTGCTCAGACCTGCTTTATGTGCTTCAATCATACCCGGTACGATGATGTATGGCGGAACATTACGGATACGCATTAGAAAAAGTTGTACCAAAGAGATATTAACTCCTGATACTTTGGCTGATAGCCATAGGAAAAAAGGTACATAATGAAAGAAAAGAACCAGGAAGATAATACCTCCCGCTATCAAGAAGATAGTCAGATACATAGGTTCGACATTCATAATTGTGCTTGATTTTAAGTGAATATTAGGATTTTAATTTTTCGACAAAGATTATTCCATCAGTGATCCGATTGACAACAATCGGAGTTTTTTCATTCAGTAATCCGTCCATTGACTTGACTTCTATGATATTGCCATTGATTTCAGCATTGCCAATTTGAGCCAGTCGGGTAATCGTGATACCTGTATCGCCAACTTTTACTTTTTCGGCAGCGCTTCGGTCTATTTTGGATGTTATGTCTTTCTTCAATGCCAATTTATCCAGGGTTTTCGACCGCATGAACCAGACAAGCGAACCGATACAGGCAATTCCCGATATAATAAGTGTTATAAACCCTGCACCTGTTCCCAGGTTAGCAAAAGCATAATAGTTTGCATAAATAATGCAGACCAAAGCTGAAATACCGGCGAGGCTGATACCCGGAATTACGAACAGTTCAACTAAAAAGAGTATTACTGCGGCGGCTATCAGTGCAATGATGATCAGTACATCCATAGTTTGTTATTTTAAGTTTTGTTTTTCTGCATTCCGGACTTCAATAGCCTGTTTATCCAGTTCTTCTGACATCTGAAGTACCCTCTTCTCAAGATCGCGGATAGCCGGTGCCATTTTACTTTGTTCGTCTTTATTAGACCGTGCGAATCCTTCACGCTGGCTCTTCAGTTTACCGGTTTGTTGGCGGTAATCTTTTTCCATCTGTTCATATTTCAGGTACAGTTGTTTGGCTTTTGGAGACTTGAAATCCGTTAAGTGATGGTAGGTAGAGTGGTCATCAATGATAAATTCAAAATCAAAGTTTTGTTCTACAGCCGGTTTATGGTTGATAACCGCTTCAAGTCGTTGACGGGCATCATCCACTATTTTAGAGTCTTTCCAAGTGCTCTCTAGAGAATGGAGCTGGGCTAGTTCAATCATTTTTTCCGGTTCCATAGCTTCGTAGTTGTAAGTTCGTTTAGAATCATTGGGTACGAATACGTAGATACAAACTTTATCTTCAGGTTGATACCTGTCAGAAGCAAACCATCCTAAATTATTATATTCATCAATGACATACATGTAGTCGTTATAAGGTGAGTTGAAAGGCATACCCACGTTTTCCGGTACCAGATAGGTATCAGTATTTGTGTTATATCGGGTTACAAAAATGTCATATCCTCCCATGGAGCCATCACCATCCGAGGCATAATAAATGGTCACTCCATCCGACAGGACATACGGATAATTGGCATTTCCGGAGGCGTTGATACTTCCCGGAAGTGGTTTTCCCTGACTCCACTCGTCCAGCATCTTGGTTTTAGACAGAATATTCAGACTCTCTTCTCCCTGCTCGCTGTAGTAAATACGGTTTCCGATTTCTGTTTCGTAAACTGTTCCCGGATGATAGCCTTTCGTCTTGAAATAGTCATTGTAAGTGAAGAGCTTTCCGGATTCTTCACTAATTTTATAAGCTTTGAGGAAATTGGCTTTGTCTATTACAAAACTGTCAATAACACATACGTCTTCCACCCCTTTCAGCATGCGAAGGTTTCCTTTAGCCTTTTCTAAAAGCTGCTCGGCTTCTTCTGTCGGTTTTTTGCGTTTAGACAAGTCTGCAATGTATTCTTCGTAGCAATCTACTGCATCTTGAAAGCGGTATAAATCATTATAAGTCTGAGCCAGATATAGCTGTCCGCTCGGAATGCGTTTCTTTACTGCCGTCTCCAGGTATTTTAGGGCCTCGGCAGCATTACCTGTTTTGAGGCAACACACACCGTACCATAGGTTGTAATTACCGTTTGCCGGTTGCGATTTGACATATTTTTGAAAAACAGGTTTGGCTTCAGCGTATTGCCCTCTGCCATACATGCCTCTTGCTTGTTCCAAAGTTTGTGCCGATAGGCTTGTCAGGAGAAAGCATAATAGAAAGAATAGGATATTTTTTTTCTTCATAAATGGTCTTGGGTTATTATTCAGAAGTTCAAAAATACAAATTAATTGGAAATAAACCTTTTTTCTCTTCTTCTATTATGTTAATTCTTCTTTAAATCATTCTTTTCTCTTACTTTTGCAGCCGATTTTTCAAAAGAGTTATGGCACAGTTTACGGAAGAAGAGAAAACCATTCGGCGTATCGAAAAGCGTTTTAACAAAGGTATGGTTCAATATGGGTTGATTGAAGAGGGTGACAAAGTGCTTGTTGGCCTTTCAGGAGGAAAAGATTCCCTGGCATTAGTCGAATTGCTTGGTAAACGTTCGCATATTTTCAAACCTCGTTTTTCGGTGGTAGCTGTACATGTGGTTATGAAGAATATTCCATACCAGAGTGATTGGGATTACCTCCGTGAACATGCTGAAAAGAATGGTGTTCCTTTAGTTGTTTACGAGACTTCTTTCGACCCTTCTACCGATACGCGTAAATCACCTTGTTTTCTCTGTTCATGGAACCGGAGGAAAGCTCTGTTTACTGTTGCTAAAGAGCAGGGTTGCAATAAGATAGCCCTTGGACACCATATGGACGATATTTTGGAAACTTTATTAATGAACATTACCTATCAGGGTGCATTCAGTACAATGCCACCACGTTTGGCAATGAACAAATTTGATATGACCATTATTCGCCCGATGTGTCTGGTGCATGAAGCGGATTTGTTGGAGTTGGCGCAAATACGGGGATATCGCAAACAAGTGAAAAATTGTCCTTATGAATCCCAATCGAGCCGTAGCGATATGAAGGGGATACTCCGACAATTGGAAAAGATGAATCCGGAGGCTCGGTACAGTCTGTGGGGGAGCATGACAAATGTACAGGAAGAATTGTTACCCAAAGAAGTGGAGTTTTAATTTTGAATAAAATATGAAAGGTATTTATGCTATTTCGTTGTTGGTCGTTTCCAACATTTTTATGACATTTGCCTGGTACGGGCATTTGAAGCTACAGGAAACAAAAATAATCAGTAATTGGCCTTTGTATGGCGTGGTTTTGTTTTCATGGGTGATTGCGTTGGCTGAGTATTCTTGTCAGGTTCCTGCCAACCGGCTGGGGTTCAGCGGAAACGGAGGGCCGTTTTCATTGATGCAACTTAAAATTATCCAAGAGGTGATCACACTGATTATATTTACCGTTTTTTCTACCTTATTATTTAAAGGGGAGTCACTGCATTGGAATCATGTGGCAGCCTTTGTCTGCTTGATAGCAGCGGTATATTTCGTGTTTATGAGGTAGGCGGTTTGTGCCGGTATGGGGTGTCAAAAGCATTTGGTTTGATATGCAGATAGATGTATCTGTTATCCTATCCGTTTATACCATTTAAAGCAGTTTGTTTTTCTTGGTATCTTTAGTGAAAATGGTAGGGAGTTTATCTTGGACCACATGCCGGGTATGTAGGTTCGTGAACCTGCGTACCCGAGCTGAGATAAAGATGCTTTAAAAAGAGATAATATGCTTATTGATAATGCGTTATTCTTGCTTCGGAATCAACTTACTTTCTTGGTAATTTCTGTGCCGGTCATTCTGAATATCTGCTCCCATGGGGTTGGTTATGGGAAGCAATTCACGCTATTTATCAAGATATTGCTTCATGTTTTTTGTAAAATAGCTTTTCATCTCCCCTTTTTCATCACTGTAGATAAAATAAGCACCTATGTTGGGGTGTGATTTTGTAAAAGCTTCCGCTTCATCCAGCCCCATTACCATAAAAGCTGTGGCTAATGCGTCGGCAGTCATACAATCGTCGGCAACTACGGTTGCTGAAAGAATATTATGTTGAACCGGATATCCGGTACGTGGGTCGATGGTGTGGGCATACTTCTTGCCATCTTTGTAGTAAAAGTTGCGATAGTTTCCGGAAGTTGCTATACCTACATTGGTCAGTTTTAATGTTGTTTGTATCTCTTGGTTAAGCGACAAGGAATCGTCTACAGGCTTGTTTATGCCGATTCTCCATGCTTCCTCTTTGGGATTCACCCCTTTTACCACCAGTTCGCCACCTATATCTACCATATAGTTTTTGATACCTTTGCTATCCAAATACCGGGCTACTACATCTACGGAATATCCTTTGGCTACAGCACTACAACTTAGCATCACCCGAGGGTCTTCTTTGATCACTTTGCCGTTTTCCAGTTTAACTTTTTGGTATCCTGTGATTTGGAGTAGACTATCTATCATGATCGAGTCGGGGAAGGCTCCTTTTTTGAAACCGAATCCCCAGGCATTGGCTAATGGGGCTACTGTGATATCGAAAGCTCCGCGAGTTTCGGCTGAGATCTCCATAGATCGGTTAAAACAGGTTTGGAAGAAAGTGTCTGTGACGATTTCTTCATTACGATTAACACGGGTAATGACAGATGTATCATTGAATGGAGAAAGTGAACCGTCGAATTTTTTTAATTCGGCATCGATCTCCGCTTTCAGATTGCCATCATATTGATAGGTAATATTATATACTGTGCCGAATACAAGCCCATTGATACTGTTGTAAGGTATTTGTTTATTTCGTTGGGCTAGTATCCAAATTGTTCCCAACAGCAGGATAGCCAGCCAAATGAAGCTTTTTCTTGTTTTCTTTTCCATAATAAGTAAAAAGTAAGTAAGCAACAAATCTGTTTATGATTACACAGCCTTTTGTTGTTTGAGGTTGATAGCTAATTATTAAAAAATAAGTGTTCGATTAATATTTTCGTTCCAATAAGGATCAGTATGATTCCTCCCCATAATTCAGCACGAAGTTTTCTGGCAATGCCGCATCCGAAGCGAATGCCGAAGATTAATCCTATAAGGGACATAAAAAAAGAAACAAATCCGATGATTCCTGCCGGGTAAAGGATAGACGAACAGCTTTTGATACCCAGAAAAGCAAAGGATACTCCTACGGCCAATGCATCAATGCTGGTTGCAACGGCCATTGTTATCACTACTTTCAGGCTTGCAGGGTTAAATCTTTGGCAGCAATCTTCTTCTTTAAAAGATTCTTTGATCATTCGTCCGCCTAGAAAGGCCAGAATAGCAAAGGCAATCCAGTGATCGACCGATTCGATAAGGTGGCTGAATGTGCTTGCTCCTAACCACCCCAATAAAGGCATTATAGCCTGGAAAAGTCCGAAAAAAAATGCCATGATGAGCATAGGCCGCCATTGAATACGCCTTAAAATAATACCACTTGCAATAGAGACAGCGAGGCAATCCATCGCTAAACCAATTGCAAGTAGCCAAATCTCTAATCCTGTCATGTCGTTAAAATGGTAATTTATAAATCAGTGTATATGTGATACCTATGTTTGAGGAGTCATATTCACCAAAACCCGGTACATACCATGGATTTCCATGTTCGCTGATCGAGCTCGCTGTTTTAAATTTAAAGCGTAAGGTCCATCCCATATAGAAGCTTTTATAGATTTGAACATTGACTCCGGCCACCAGCTCAAGCCATTGCATGTTAGATTTCAGTCCGTTGTAATGATAAGGTACGCTTCCTCCCCAAATGCCGTCTATCAATCCGGGATTAGCCATACTGCCTCCATAAATAGGGTCAGAAAAAGGTGTACTTGAGATGTCGTACTTGAAACTGCTAAATCCATAACGTAGTCCTACATACAAATATTCTTTAACAACATTATAGTCAGCCCCAACGCGAAAATAAGGAGCGGCACTTTTATAATGGATACCGGTATCACTCCAGGTATCTGTTTGTCCGAAACCGATTTCTACTGTAGGAATAAATTTCTTTTTTAAGTTTACTCTCACATTTACCTCAGAACTTAGAAAATCTCCTCCGAGTAGTTTACTGCCCAACCCGAATAAGTCCACACCGACATACGTCCCATTGTAAAAGGGAATCGTATCCGCTTTTATTTCCTCTTTTGCTTTCTGCTTGACAGCAGGACGTGCACCGGGTCTTTGCTGTTGTGCTTGGAGCGGAAGGCTGAATATGAGGCACAGCAGGCTAACGATTGTAGCGGTAGAATATTTTGAGATTTTCTGTTCCATTAATGTTAGCTGCATTTGATTTGATATATAGAGAGTCTATGCTATGATATTTCTTTTTATTGGTTTCCGTATAATCAATCGGATGAATACTGATGATATTTTGTTTCATACTGTATCCGCAATCCATCGACTGAAAGTAAGGAGTATTGGTTTGCAGGATCACCATTGTATCTCTTAACAACCGGGTGTAATGAAACACAAGAATAGTCGAGTCACTTGTATAGCGTAGTGGGAGAGCGATATCATGTACCTTTTTCTGGTTATTGATGATTATTGAATCAGTTCCGAATGCTGTCACACTCAATGAATCGAGGGTGTCATTCAGTACAGCCTTGGTTTCCGGATTGATGGTATACATTTTGGCGTAGACCATCGGGCGTCCGGTCATGGAGCAATCACTCTCTTCCGAGCAAGCCGAAAGGATAGCCCCCGTTAGTGGATAGGCTACCATCAGGAAGAGTACCAGTTTTATTAATTTTTTCATCGTACAGGTTTCATTAATCGTTCGTTATATTATTTTTTCTATCTGATAATTATTGCGTTCCGGGGCGTTGCGTGAAATCAGTTCGCCAAGAAATCCTGCCAAAAAGAGTTGTGTTCCAATAATCATGGCAGTCAACGACAGATAGAAATAGGGAGAATCTGTTACCAGCCGATAAGGCATACCGTGATTCATACTATATAATTTACTGGCTCCGACAATAACCACTGAAATAAATCCCAGTATAAACATCAATGAGCCTAATAAACCGAAAAAGTGCATTGGTTTAATTCCAAACTTTGAGAGGAACCAAAGAGAGATTAAATCGAGATATCCGTTAAAGAAGCGATTCCATCCTCCAAATTTAGTTTTTCCGAATTTACGTGCTTGATGGTGCACCACCTTTTCGCCTATTTTCTGGAATCCGGCATTCTTAGCCAGATACGGGATGTAGCGATGCATCTCTCCGTATACTTCGATGTTTTTTACAACAGCTTTGCGATAAGCTTTCAATCCGCAATTAAAGTCGTGCAGATTATGAATCCCTGAAACTTTACGTGCCGTGGCATTAAATAGTTTGGTAGGTAGAGTTTTCGACAGCGGGTCGTATCTTTTCTGTTTATAGCCTGAAACAAGGTCATATCCGTCTTCAGTAATCATACGGTATAATTCCGGTATTTCATCGGGACTATCCTGTAGGTCGGCATCCATCGTGATCACCACATTTCCTTCGGCACGTTCAAAGCCACAGTACAGAGCCGGGGATTTTCCGTAGTTTCGTCGGAATTTGATCCCTTTCACAGTGGACGACTGTTTCTGAAGCTCTTCGATAATTTCCCAAGAACGGTCGGTACTACCATCATTTACAAAGATAACTTCGTATGAAAAGCCATTGGCCTTCATCACTCTTTCAATCCAGGCAAAAAGCTCCGGAATGGATTCTTCTTCATTGAACAATGGTACGACAACAGATATATCCATTTTACTTATAAATTAGATATTACAAACTATAGAGGTTGCACCTCCGGTGATTTGGGCTTTCTCATCACAAACAAGGCAGTGGGGACAGCCAATATGCTGCCATAGAACACATTCTGTGACATCAGTTGCATAGTAATGTCTATCGGTGTCAATCTACTGATCATTTCCATCACTTCTTTCAGTTGGCTGATGTACCCTTCTATTCCCGGTACTTCTTTATTGGTCAGTTCGTCAAACATTCCCATGTAAGTGTTTACAATGAAACCATGGTCGATGAACCGGAAATAAATGTAGTGGGCCACTGCCGTGAGGAGTGCCGCAAACATATACATAAAAACGATGAATACCCATGCTTGCAGGAAGCGGATCGAGCCGCCACATACTTTGTCACGATAGGTACGTGCATAATAATATCCCATGAACGGAACTCCTAAAGTAAGCCCGAAAAACAGGAATAAAAGAAACGGAATGGACAATCCCAATGGGAATAGAATGAACTTAAGTATCCAGTATACTCCCATATAGGTGCCAAAATGCATGGCATATTTTTGTAAGTTACTTCTGCTTTCTGTCATTTTATTAATAAATAGCGCACAAAGGTACAAATAATATTGTTTGGTATAGAATTTATGCCTGTTAAAGTTAATAAAGCTATCCGGTCAGAAAAAAAACATTTTTTTTTCGATTTTAAATATCTGAAAAGTAGGGGCTTACCGGTAAAGCATGCAAAAAAATACCGATCCCCTATTGCAGGTTTAATAAAAATACCTACCTTTGCACCCGGGTAAGTCCTATACGGCCAGCTCCCTTCGAATCCTCCAGGGCTTGATCGCAGCAAAGGTAGTTGGTTGTAGCGGCGCGATATAGTAAGCTTACCCACTTGCCTCTTTAGCTCAGTTGGCCAGAGCACGTGATTTGTAATCTCGGGGTCGTTGGTTCGAATCCGACAAGAGGCTCAAAAAAGGAAAAGCATCTCGGCACTGCCGGGGTGCTTTTTTTGCGTTTATTCTTCTGATGGTTTATGAAAAAGGAAAGGGATGAATCTGTTGATACATCCCTTTTCGCATTTACATTCAATTATTATAAATAACTAACCTTTTATCATGCTATGCTATCATGATTTTGTTTAGCCTTTTACTACAATTCGTTTATATCCGTATACGGCGCGGTCTCCCAACTCTTCTTCAATACGAAGCAGCTGATTGTATTTTGCCATACGGTCCGAACGGCTTAAAGAACCGGTCTTGATTTGTCCGCTGTTGGTTGCTACGGCAATATCTGCAATGGTTGCATCTTCTGTTTCGCCTGAGCGGTGTGAAGTGACCGTCGTATATCCATGGCGGTGTGCCATTTCAATAGCGTTCAGTGTCTCTGTCAGTGAACCGATTTGATTAACCTTGATCAGGATAGAGTTAGCGCAACCCTTTTCGATACCTTTTGCCAGGAAGTCAACGTTAGTTACGAATAAATCGTCGCCTACCAACTGACAGCGATCCCCGATGCGTTGAGTCAATTTCTTCCAGCCTTCCCAGTCATTTTCGCTCATACCATCCTCAATGGAATCAATCGGATATTCGTTGATAAGTTTTTCCAAATAGTCAATTTGTTCGTCAGCTGTACGTTTTTTGCCTTTTTCACCTTCAAATTTGGTGTAATCGTAAATACCGTCATGATAGAATTCGGAAGAGGCGCAGTCCATGCCAATCATTACATCTTTGCCCGGTTCGTAGCCTGCAGCTTTGATAGCGGCAAGAATAGAGTTAAGTGCATCTTCTGTTCCTTCCAGGTTGGGAGCAAAACCGCCTTCATCACCGACAGCTGTACTCAGACCACGGTCTTTCAATACTTTTTTCAAAGCATGGAATACTTCGGCACCCATGCGCAACCCTTCTTTAAAAGAACTTGCACCTACCGGACGGATCATAAACTCCTGGAAGGCTATCGGAGCATCACTGTGTGAGCCTCCATTAATGATGTTCATCATTGGTACAGGCAATACATACGTATTCGTACCTCCGATGTATCTGTAAAGAGGAATATCGAGATAGTTGGCAGCAGCTTTAGCTACGGCAAGCGAAACACCCAGAATAGCGTTGGCACCCAGTTTGGCTTTTGTCTTTGTTCCATCCAATGCCAACATGGCATGATCAATGCCTATTTGGTCGAGGGCCGACATACCGATCAGATGCGGAGCAATGACTTTATTGACGTTCTCTACTGCTTTCTGTACACCCTTGCCGCCATAACGATGTTTATCACCGTCGCGGAGTTCAAGCGCTTCGTGTTCACCGGTCGATGCACCCGATGGAACGGATGCACGTCCCATAATGCCTGATTCCAATACTACGTCTACTTCTACTGTAGGGTTACCTCTTGAGTCGAGAATTTCTCGTCCTGTAATTTTTTCTATTTTCATTGTTTCTCTTGTTTTTTAGTCTCTGCAAATTTACTCACTTATGGGAAGCGGAAGAATCACTATTAATAGGTATTCCGTTCGGGTTCTTTCCCTATAAATCAGTATCATTACTTTTATATTATAAAACAAAGAAAAGAGAAGAAAGGTTCAATCGTCTTCTATTTTGACCCCTAGTAGAGGTAACAGATCTATTGCTTGTAACGAACTGACTATGGCTCCTTTCAGATCGGCTATATTGAGTTGAATACCTGCTATTCTAGAGTTTCTCAGGTCGATACCTTTGAGTGAAGTGTGCGAAAAGTCGGCTTCTAACAATTCGCAAGTATCAAAAGCTGCCGGCATCAGTTTGCTGTCATTCAGGCTGCCGTTTCGGAAATTGCAATGGCTGAAACGGACTGTTCGCATTTTTACCATGGAGAGATTGATGTATTGTCCGTAGCAATGATCCATTAAAACATGATTGAGGGTGGCTTCCGGGAAACCGGCTCCCAGCAATTTGCAAGATATAAATTCTACCCGGTAGAAAGTAGTTCCGGCAAACGAAACGTTGGATAAATCGCAATTTTCAAAACGTACGTCTGTCAGTTGAGCTGATTTAAACTGACATTCGCTGAATATTTGTTGTTTGAAAGTGCAATTATTAATACTTAGATAAGGTTTAGCTATTTGATGTACGGTTCCCTTAAGGAAGTACAAATCGGAAACTTTCTCTTGGTCGGTAAGTGCATCCAGTGGGACCGGACTTTCGGACTGACTGTTAAGGAACGGAGCTACGACTTTGACGGGTTGCACTTTTTTGATTGTTGGCTTCATATATGATTCGTTTGTTATTTAAATTGTTCGCCAAGATATCCTCCGGCCAATACAGCCAAAAGTCCAAGCAATATGCTGATGAATACATAAAAGGTGAATATGCCATAAAAACCTCCTTTCAGCAAACTCAGACTGTCGTTGGCCAAAGTGGAGAATGTGGTAAAACCGCCACAGAAACCAACGGTCAGAAATAGCCTCAGTTCGAAAGATAGATTGAAACGCTCCGAAAATGAATAAAAAAAACCGATTAATAAGCTGCCTATGATATTTACGGCAAATGTTCCCCATGGAAATGGGAAGAGAGCCGGGCTAAGCCGTTCGTTGACGGCGATTTGTGTCAGATAGCGAGTTACACTGCCCATGCCTCCTCCGATAAATATATAAATAATCTCTTTCATCTTTTTTTTGATTTTATCGGCAAAGTTACCACTGTCAACTGTTTATGCAAACGTTTTCTGATAATTCTTCTTTGTTTCGGTTCTATTCATCGAACATGAATCTGCTTCTTGCTTATCTTTGCTGCATGATTACTAATTTTTATTGAACCATATCATGAAGAACATGAAAAAACTGACTTTTAAGTTAGCTTGCTTTTTTCTCTCTCTTTTAGTGAGTAGTGTGGCAATGGCCGAAAGTATTACTTCTCCCAACGGACTCTTGAAACTGAATGTATCTGTGAATGAGAAGGGGCAACCTGTGTATGAACTTTCTTATAAAGGTAAAGAAGTGATTAAACCTTCTAAACTGGGTCTTGAACTGAAAGACGATCCGGGGTTGATGGACGGTTTTACGTTGTCTGATGCCAAAACTTCTTCTTTTGACGAGACTTGGGAGCCTGTTTGGGGCGAGGTTAAGCAGATTCGCAATAATTATAATGAACTTGCGATTACTTTAGACCAGAAAGCTCAGGATCGCAAAATGGTGATTCGTTTTCGTCTGTATAATGACGGACTCGGATTTCGCTACGAATTTCCACAACAAAAGAATCTGAATTATTTTGTAATTAAAGAGGAACATTCTCAATTTGCTATGGCCGGTGATCATACTGCTTTCTGGATACCGGGAGATTATGATACGCAGGAATATGATTATACTCGGTCGAAGCTTTCTGAAATACGCGGCTTAATGAAGACGGCTGTCACTCCCAATGCTTCTCAAACTCCTTTTTCTCCTACCGGTGTACAGACTGCTTTGCAGATGAAAACAGACGACGGGTTGTATATCAATCTGCACGAAGCTGCTTTGGTGGATTATTCTTGCATGCATCTCAATCTGGACGATAAGAATTTTGTTTTCGAATCGTGGTTGACTCCTGATGCCCAAGGGACCAAAGGATATATGCAAACTCCTTGCCACTCTCCATGGCGTACGGTTATGGTTAGTGATGATGCGCGTGATATTCTTGCTTCTAAATTAACATTAAATCTGAACGAACCTTGCAAACTGGAGGATACTTCCTGGATTAAGCCTGTAAAATACGTAGGTGTATGGTGGGAAATGATTACCGGAAAGAGTACTTGGGCTTATACGGATGATGTTTATTCAGTGAAGTTGGGCGAAACCGATTATACTAAAACTAAGCCTAATGGTCGTCATGGTGCCAATAATGAGAACGTGAAACGTTATATTGATTTTGCTGCCGAACACGGTTTTGATCAGGTGCTGGTCGAGGGCTGGAATGAAGGCTGGGAAGATTGGTTCGGCAAGTCAAAAGACTATGTGTTCGACTTCGTTACTCCGTATCCTGATTTTGATGTGAAAATGTTGAATGAGTATGCTAGAAGTAAAGGAGTGAAGCTGATGATGCATCATGAGACTTCTGCATCTGTGCGTAACTATGAACGTCATATGGATGAAGCTTATCAATTTATGGAAGATAACGGTTACAATGCGGTGAAGAGTGGATATGTTGGCAATATCATCCCGCGTGGTGAACACCACTACGGTCAATGGCTGAATAATCATTATCTGTATGCGGTGAAGAAAGCTGCGGATCATAAAATTATGGTGAATGCACACGAGGCTGTTCGCCCTACCGGATTGTGCCGTACATATCCGAATCTGATTGGTAATGAATCTGCCCGTGGTACAGAATATGAAGCCTTCGGAGGCAATAAGCCTTTCCATACTACGTTGCTTCCATTTACGCGTCTGATAGGTGGTCCGATGGATTATACTCCGGGTATTTTCGATACTCAACTCTCTTTCCTGAGTGGTGAGCATAGTTTTGTACATACCACTTTGGCCAAACAGTTGGCTTTGTATGTCACTCTTTATAGCCCATTACAGATGGCTGCCGATCTTCCGGAGAGTTATGAACGCTATATGGATGCCTTTCAGTTTATTAAAGATGTAGCAGTAGACTGGGATGAAAGTAAGTATATTGAAGCAGAACCGGGAGAGTACATCACTGTGGCCCGTAAAGCTAAAAACACCAATAATTGGTTCGTTGGAGGAATTACTGGTGAAAATGCACGCACATCTACGTTTGTGCTTGATTTCCTGGAACCGGGAAAGCAATATGTAGCTACTTTATATGCCGATGGTAAAGATGCGGATTATGAAAAAAATCCGACTTCTTATCAGATTAAAAAAGGTCTGGTGACTTATAAGACGAAGATTTCCACTGACTTGGCCCGTAGTGGAGGTTTTGCTATTAGTTTGATAGAGGCTACCCCTGCCGATAAGAAAGAACTTAAAAAGTGGAAATAAAGATAGTTGGTGTAAAAAAGGTTAGTTTGGTTATTTTTTGAAATGACAGAGTCCGGATATATTGAGTATATAATCCGGACTCTTTTTAATTTATAGTTGTTGTATTCTTAATAATATATACTGTTTGGAAGCTGGGCTTTCTTTTTGTTATAGCTTTGTCTTTAGCTTATATATCTATTATTCAGTTGATTGCTTCCTAACTCTAATTGTTTATAATATTAGCTTTAACATGATGTTAAAACAAGTCTTGTAAATGCAAAGAACAAGTTATTTGTCTGCAGAAGCTTTGTTCTTTGTACAGGGAAAACCAATAACCTTCTGCCTTTATTAACATTGTTAAATTATTCTTCCCGGATGATATCTTTTTATTGGAAGTTTCTGTTCGCTATATATAATAAGGTATAAGAAGATCTATTTATTAGCCCCTCCATCCAACAGTTCTGCTATTTTCTTTTTCAAATTAAGCTTTATAATTTCATCTTGCTGTAATTCTATCTCTACCATAATTTTGGCATTTCCTAGTTTATATCTGATACCTTCGTTATCAGAATTTCTCTGTTCTCGTTTGATACTATATAAAAGGGAAAAATCATAGTCTAACGCTATTGAAATATTGTATAATGTATCCGTGTCGATGCTTTTCCTTGTCAGTAAGTAATCTACACTTTGAGGCTTAACATCCAACCGTCTTGCGAGTTCGGCCTTTGTAACCTGTCTCTCAGACATCACATTTTTGATAATTTCACCTATATAAATATTGCTTTTTTTCATTTGCATGAAAGTACAACATAATCTGAAGAGTTAGGTTTATAGGTATAAAAGAATATCTGTCTATTTTTGTATTTTGTTCATAATTTATTTGTTTTATCAGATAAATTGGGATATATTTGCAGCGAATCACCAAGAGGGATGAAGCAACACTTTCCGGTAGCGGGAGAAAAACAGAGTGAAACATAACATTTATATTATTACTATTATTCATTTAAATTTTGAGATTATGAAAAAGAAACTCATGATGGTAGCAGTGCTCCTGGGTGCTTTGTCACTGGGAGCTTGCGTTGATAACAACGAATCGGCATCGGTAGAATCGGTACGTAATGCGAAAGCAAAACAATTAGAGTCTGTTGCGAACATGAATAATGCGAATGCGGATGCTAAGAAAGCCATTACAGCAGCTGAAGTTGCAATAAAAGAGGCTGAAGCCGCCTATCAAAAAGCACAAGCCGAATTGGAGCAGGCTCAAGCAGATCAACAAAAAATCCTATTGGAGAAAGCTCAGGCTGCTTTGGAGGCAGAACTTGAAGCTGCTAAAATTAATGCTGAAGCTGAATTGAATAATGCCAAAGCTGCTTTAGAATCTGCTAAAGCTGCTCTTATTGCTGCTTTGGATCAAGTAGATCAGGCCAATAAGACAAGAATTACAACTTTGTTAGGTAAAGCTAATGGGTTGCTGGCAACGATCAATAGCGATAGACAGAGTTTAATTGATGCAAAAGATCAGTTGGCAAGATTGAAAGCTGGTTTAGTGTCAGTGGAGTTAAGCAATCAACAAACAATAGCTAATGAGGAAAAAAATAAAGCTGTTGCTCAGGCATTAATTGCAGAATATGAGAAGTATAGTACTAAAGATAAGGCTGATGCTGAGAAAGCAGCTCAGGAAGCTAATGCTAAATTGACTGCTCTTGACCAAATTAAAGGTGAAAAAAATACGGCTGATCAAAATGCACGACAAGCTTATTGGGAGGCATATAATAATTTGAACGGCTCTCTTTATGTTCGGACATTGCAGCAAGCAGGTCCGTCTTACTATGATACGGAAGATATTCGGGGAGAAGTTGTGAATTATACAAATGATGACTCTACTAATGGAACAGTATGGCCTCAATCTTATACTAAATATACTGCTAATTTGGATCGTATCAATGAGGCAATTACTAATCAAACAAGATATTTAAGTGTAAGTAAAGCTGCTCTTGCAGATGCTAATAAGGCTTTGACGGATGCAAAGGCTTCTGATACTTATAAAAGTCTGGCAAAGGCTGTAACTGATGCGCAGAAGAAATTTGATGATGCTAAAACCGAAGCAGATAAAAATACTGCTTTGAGTGAACTGGGTATAGCGGAGGGTAATTTAAGTGCTTACATACAACCTTTGGAAGATGCAGTTGATAGTGCTACTACAGATGTGACAGATAGAGAAAATAGCTTGAAAAACTGGAATAATATATTGGCTGCCGTATCAGGTGACAATGCTACAGCATATGCTAATTTATTAACTGTTATGGATAATGCCGTCAAAGCACAGGTAGAGACTGCAATTGCTTACAATAAAGCTTCTCATAATTATTCTGTTCAATATACTTTGGCCTCTACGTTACAGCGTATAGCTGATGGCTTAGCTGATTACGATCAGTTGATTTTAGTCCAGAAACAAGCTATTGCTACTGCTGATGAAAATATAGCTAATGCTGCTTCAATTGTATCAGAGGAACAGGCTATTGCAAATCAGGAGAAATTAATTGCTAGCCTTGAAAATAGTTTGGCTGTAAATGAACCTATTTACAATGATTATTTAGCTCAGATCAAAGCTTTAGTAGGTGACTCTGCAGAATAATCGCCAATAGTAACGGCAAATAAACAACAAATTAAAAAAAGTATCGTATGAAAATAAAAAGACTTTTAGTGTTGGC
>ENA-ORRT01000155-ORRT01000155.1-human-gut-metagenome-genome-assembly--contig:-NODE-155-length-79805-cov-8.81308_pt1 | contig 79805 bp, 80 predicted proteins | sample MGYA00242181_ERZ509146 | MGnify/ENA primary metagenome ERZ509146 (study PRJEB26280, sample SAMEA2338624) | human gut metagenome | biome: human gut; feature: human-associated habitat; material: faeces...
GGAGTTTGGACGGGGGTAGGTATTGCCATTTCCTTAACCCCACCTGATAACCCTTAGCCCAATGGTGAGTGCGGAACTGTCAAACCCGCTCACCGGGCTGAGTTTCGATGTAGCAAGAATTATCTCCCTCCAGACCACCACGGAATATTCGGTAACACTGAAGGAACCTGTTTTTCACCATGTAGCCTTCGTTAATCGACACCTTTCTAAGACTGTAAAGATGCTTAAGTGTTTTGACACATTATGATTATTAATAGTTGTAATAAATCATTGAGTAACAATTGATAGGTAAAAACATATAGGATAATTCTTATGTGATCTGTATTTTGTGTAGTCTGGAAATTATTAAAATTCCTGGAGATAATCAGAAAGGGAATTTCAAATAAGCATAATAATTTCCAGGGAAACTATTCGTCGATTTTAAGAAATGTCTGCTCAGGTATATCTACTGAGGGATGGTGTTGGTTGTAACACTGGTTAAAATAAATACACAAAATAATCAAGATGTATATTTTAATCGACGAAAATAATTACCTTCGGGATTATTGATGCAACTTAAATAACACCATTTAAATGTGATATAAATCACAAATATGGCTGTAAAGAGGGGCCTGTAGATATAAATAAGAAGTACACGAGTGAATTTTAAATAGGGAAATAGTTTCTCGGTGAACAATTTATTGGTAATCAATCGCGTGCGTTCTGGTTTGAAACAGATTGCAGGTGTTGTTACGCATAAAATCCATAGGGGATATTATAATCAAGTAGTTAACAGTAATAACAAAAAATAATTTCCTGAGAAATTAACTCTGCATTCTAAAACGGCCAGTTTTCTGAAATTACCAGAAGACCGAATACATTCATGCCTGAAGAATGGATTAGAAGAAACGAGACGGAAATAGATCTATTTATCCCTGCGGAAATAATTTCTGCTGAAATTTTTTTTGCGGCTATTAAAAAGGTCAAACCGTCTGAGTAAATTTTATCCAGTTACAAACAAGTATTACCTCCAGTGTATTGGTAGCTGTTAAGCCAAGGGCGGTAGCGTACCTGAAGAGATTAGGATCACATCATCAAATGGCAAGAAGTGGATTTGAAGTTCAGAAAGTCACCGTAGAGGCATTATTTCTACGAGAAATACGAACACGCTTTGGTAAGTTTCGTCTGGGGTATTTGTGGGCGATTCTTGAACCCTCCGCGCATTTGCTGATACTGTTGGGAATTTTGGGTTACGTTATGCACCGCACTATGCCAGACATCTCGTTCCCGGTGTTTTTACTTAATGGCCTGATTCCCTTTTTTATCTTTAGTAGTATTAGCAAACGTTCTATTGGTGCTATTGAAGCGAACCAGGGACTGTTTAATTATCGACCAGTAAAACCCATCGATACGATCATTGCACGTGCACTGCTTGAGACACTGATTTACGTTGCTGTTTATATTTTGCTCATGCTTATCGTCTGGATGACAGGCGAATATTTCGAAATTACAAACTTTTTACAACTTGTGCTCATCTGGAGTTTGTTAATCATTCTTTCATGTGGCGTCGGCTTAATATTTATGGTCGTTGGTAAAACCTTTCCTGAAATGCAAAAGGTCCTGCCGATACTGCTTAAGCCGCTGTATTTCATCTCCTGCATCATGTTCCCTCTACACTCGATTCCAAAGCAATACTGGTCATATCTACTCTGGAACCCATTAGTGCATGTTGTGGAGTTAAGCCGCGAGGCAGTTATGCCTGGCTATATCAGTGAAGGCGTGAGTCTGAACTACCTTGCAATGTTTACTCTGGTCACCCTGTTCATCGGCCTGGCATTATACCGAACGCGTGAAGAGGCAATGCTGACATCATGATTAAGATTGAGAATTTGACGAAGTCTTATCGCACGCCCACTGGGCGGCATTATGTTTTTAAAAATTTGAATATTATTTTTCCTAAAGGCTATAACATTGCCCTGATTGGTCAAAATGGAGCCGGTAAATCAACTTTACTTCGGATAATTGGTGGTATAGATCGTCCTGATAGTGGGAACATTATTACAGAACATAAAATTTCATGGCCCGTTGGATTGGCTGGTGGATTTCAAGGAAGTTTAACCGGTCGTGAAAATGTTAAATTTGTTGCCCGACTATATGCAAAACGCGATGAGTTAAATGAGAGGGTTGATTTTGTTGAAGAGTTTTCCGAACTCGGAAAATATTTCGATATGCCCATTAAAACTTATTCTTCTGGCATGAGGTCAAGGTTAGCTTTTGGATTAAGTATGGCTTTTAAATTCGACTATTATCTTATTGATGAAATCACTGCTGTTGGAGACGCAAAGTTTAAAAAGAAATGTTCAGATATATTCGATAAAATAAGAGAAAAATCTCATTTAATAATGGTGTCACATAGTGAACGAGCTTTAAAGGAGTATTGTGATGTTGCTATTTATCTTAACAAAGAGGGGCAAGGTAAATTTTATAAAAATGTTACGGAAGCCATTGCTGATTACAAAAAAGACCTATAGTGGTTACATTCCAATATTATGCCTTGGAAATATTTAACTGAGACATATCATGAGTAAAAAGTTAATAATATTTGGTGCGGGTGGTTTTTCAAAATCTATAATTGACAGCTTAAATCATAAACATTACGAGTTAATAGGATTTATCGATAAATATAAAAGTGGTTATCATCAATCATATCCAATATTAGGTAATGATATTGCAGACATCGAGAATAGGGATAATTATTATTATTTTATTGGGATAGGCAAACCATCAACTAGGAAGCACTATTTAAACATCATAAGAAAACATAATCTACGCTTAATTAACATTATAGATAAAACTGCTATTCTATCACCAAACATTATACTGGGTGATGGAATTTTTATTGGTAAAATGTGTATACTTAACCGTGATACTAGAATACATGATGCCGTTGTAATAAATACTAGGAGTTTAATTGAACATGGTAATGAAATAGGCTGCTGTAGCAATATCTCTACTAATGTTGTACTTAATGGTGATGTTTCTGTTGGAGAAGAAACTTTTGTTGGTAGCTGTACTGTTGTAAATGGCCAGTTGAAGCTAGGCTCAAAGAGTATTATTGGTTCTGGGTCGGTTGTAATTAGAAATATACCAAGTAATGTTGTAGTTGCTGGGACTCCAACAAGATTAATTAGGGGGAATGAATGAGTAATATATATATCGTTGCTGAAATTGGTTGCAACCATAATGGTAGTGTTGATATTGCAAGAGAAATGATATTAAAAGCCAAAGAGGCCGGTGTTAATGCAGTAAAATTCCAAACATTTAAAGCTGATAAATTAATTTCAGCTATTGCACCTAAGGCAGAGTATCAAATAAAAAACACAGGAGAATTAGAATCTCAGTTAGAAATGACAAAAAAGCTTGAAATGAAGTATGACGATTATCTCCATCTAATGGAATATGCAGTCAGTTTAAATTTAGATGTTTTTTCTACCCCTTTTGACGAAGACTCTATTGATTTTTTAGCATCTTTGAAACAAAAAATATGGAAAATCCCTTCAGGTGAGTTATTGAATTTACCGTATCTTGAAAAAATAGCCAAGCTTCCGATCCCTGATAAGAAAATAATCATATCAACAGGAATGGCTACTATTGATGAGATAAAACAGTCTGTTTCTATTTTTATAAATAATAAAGTTCCGGTTGATAATATTACAATATTACATTGCAATACTGAATATCCAACGCCCTTTGAGGATGTAAACCTTAATGCTATTAATGATTTGAAGAAACACTTCCCTAAGAATAACATAGGCTTCTCTGATCATTCTAGCGGGTTTTATGCAGCTATTGCGGCGGTGCCTTATGGAATAACTTTTATTGAAAAACATTTCACTTTAGATAAATCTATGTCTGGCCCAGATCATTTGGCCTCAATAGAACCTGATGAACTGAAACATCTTTGTATTGGGGTCAGGTGTGTTGAAAAATCTTTAGGTTCAAATAGTAAAGTGGTTACAGCTTCAGAAAGGAAGAATAAAATCGTAGCAAGAAAGTCTATTATAGCTAAAACAGAGATAAAAAAAGGTGAGGTTTTTTCAGAAAAAAATATAACAACAAAAAGACCTGGTAATGGTATCAGTCCGATGGAGTGGTATAATTTATTGGGTAAAATTGCAGAGCAAGACTTTATTCCAGATGAATTAATAATTCATAGCGAATTCAAAAATCAGGGGGAATAATGAGAACAAAAATTATTGCGATAATTCCAGCCCGTAGTGGATCTAAAGGGTTGAGAAATAAAAATGCTTTGATGCTGATAGATAAACCTCTTCTTGCTTATACAATTGAAGCTGCCTTGCAGTCAGAAATGTTTGAGAAAGTAATTGTGACAACTGACTCCGAACAGTATGGAGCAATAGCAGAGTCATATGGTGCTGATTTTTTGCTGAGACCGGAAGAACTAGCAACTGATAAAGCATCATCATTTGAATTTATAAAACATGCGTTAAGTATATATACTGATTATGAGAGCTTTGCTTTATTACAACCAACTTCACCCTTTAGAGATTCGACCCATATTATTGAGGCTGTAAAGTTATATCAAACTTTAGAAAAATACCAATGTGTTGTTTCTGTTACTAGAAGCAATAAGCCATCACAAATAATTAGACCATTAGATGATTACTCGACACTGTCTTTTTTTGACCTTGATTATAGTAAATATAATCGAAACTCAATAGTAGAATATCATCCGAATGGAGCTATATTTATAGCTAATAAGCAGCATTATCTTCATACAAAGCATTTTTTTGGTCGCTATTCACTAGCTTATATTATGGATAAGGAAAGCTCTTTAGATATAGATGATAGAATGGATTTCGAACTTGCAATTACCATTCAGCAAAAAAAAAATAGACAAAAAATACTTTATCAAAACATACATAATAGAATCAATGAGAAACGAAATGAATTTGATAGTGTAAGTGATATAACTTTAATTGGACACTCGCTGTTTGATTATTGGGACGTAAAAAAAATAAATGATATAGAAGTTAATAACTTAGGTATCGCTGGTATAAACTCGAAGGAGTACTATGAATATATTATTGAGAAAGAGCTGATTGTTAATTTCGGAGAGTTTGTTTTCATCTTTTTTGGAACTAATGATATAGTTGTTAGTGATTGGAAAAAAGAAGACACATTGTGGTATTTGAAGAAAACATGCCAGTATATAAAGAAGAAAAATGCTGCATCAAAAATTTATTTATTGTCGGTTCCTCCTGTTTTTGGGCGTATTGATCGAGATAATAGAATAATTAATGATTTAAATTCTTATCTTCGAGAGAATGTAGATTTTGCGAAGTTTATTAGCTTGGATCCCGTTTTAAAAGACTCTTATGGCAATCTAAATAAAATGTATACTTATGATGGCTTACATTTTAATAGTAATGGGTATACAGTATTAGAAAACGAAATAGCGGAGATTGTTAAATGAAAAAAATATTATACGTAACTGGATCTAGAGCTGAATATGGAATAGTTCGGAGACTTTTGACAATGCTAAGAGAAACTCCAGAAATACAGCTTGATTTGGCAGTTACAGGAATGCATTGTGATAATGCGTATGGAAATACAATACATATTATAGAACAAGATAATTTTAATATTATCAAGGTTGTGGATATAAATATCAATACAACTTCACATACTCACATTCTCCATTCAATGAGTGTTTGCCTCAATTCGTTTGGTGATTTTTTTTCAAATAACACATATGATGCGGTTATGGTTTTAGGCGATAGATATGAAATATTTTCAGTCGCTATCGCAGCATCAATGCATAATATTCCATTAATTCATATTCATGGTGGTGAAAAGACATTAGCTAATTATGATGAGTTTATTAGGCATTCAATTACTAAAATGAGTAAACTCCATCTTACTTCTACAGAAGAGTATAAAAAACGAGTAATTCAACTAGGTGAAAAGCCTGGTAGTGTGTTTAATATTGGTTCTCTTGGTGCAGAAAATGCTCTTTCATTGCATTTACCAAATAAGCAGGAGTTGGAACTAAAATATGGTTCACTGTTAAAACGGTACTTTGTTGTAGTATTCCATCCTGAAACACTTTCCACGCAGTCGGTTAATGATCAAATAGATGAGTTATTGTCAGCGATTTCTTTTTTTAAAAATACTCACGACTTTATTTTTATTGGCAGTAACGCTGACACTGGTTCTGATATAATTCAGAGAAAAGTAAAATATTTTTGCAAAGAGTATAAGTTCAGATATTTGATTTCTATTCGTTCAGAAGATTATTTGGCAATGATTAAATACTCTTGTGGGCTAATTGGGAACTCCTCCTCTGGTTTAATTGAGGTTCCATCTTTAAAAGTTGCAACAATTAACATTGGTGATAGGCAGAAAGGCCGTGTTCGTGGAGCCAGTGTAATAGATGTACCCGTTGAAAAAAATGCAATCGTCAGAGGGATAAATATATCTCAAGATGAAAAATTTATTAGTGTTGTACAGTCATCTAGTAATCCTTATTTTAAAGAAAATGCTTTAATTAATGCTGTTAGAATTATTAAGGATTTTATTAAATCAAAAAATAAAGATTACAAAGATTTTTATGACATCCCGGAATGTACCACCAGTTATGACTAGAAAAAAAGTGCTTTGTTTTGTCTTTCGTTATGATTCTCATTTTTTAGCTTTGAAAAATATTTTTGAGCAGATAGATGTTGATTCATATGATTTATTTTTTTGCTGCTTGGATAATTCTCTACAAGAGTTTGTAAAAAAAAATTTAGATGAAAAGATAGTTGTATTCTATCCTGATGACTTTGTTTGTTTTTTCACTTTTATTAATATTGAGTTTATTTTTTGTTCAACAGGAGGGAAGGACCTTCATGAAATTGTTAATACTGTAAGAACAAAAGATACCATAATTATATCTTGTTTTCCTGGCATTGTCCTTACTTCTCAGATAGAAGCTTTTATTTCAAAATCTAATAGTCACTATTTACTTATTAACTCCCCAAAAGATATTAAAACGTATAAAAAAATTTGTAAAATAATAGGGGTTCCTTTTAATGGAATTCTTTTTGGTCCACCATGGATTAAAAATGTCAATATCAATGCAAAACGTGAGAATTCTTGTCTTATCGTTGATCAAGTTAATGAGCCCTTGACGCCAATAAAGAGGATAGAATATGCACGTTTTTTGATTAGAGTAATTCAGAAACATCCACATATGAATTTTATTTTTAAAACTCGAAATCCTCTTATATCACCAGACTCAATTGTTTTTGATATTAAGGAATACATTGAACGCTTCGATTTGAAAAATATAACATTTAGCGATGATAATATTGATTCTTTAATTTCTAAAGTTGAATATTGTATTACAATATCTTCTTCGGTCGCAATATATTGTCTGGCTAATAAAATTAAGGTTTATTTAATAAATGGATTTAATCATACTTGCAATGGACAATGTTATTTTTCAAGATCTGGACTTATTGTTGACTATAATAAGTTTAATTTTAAACACATTCCACGTATTAAAAAAAAATGGATGGAGGAGAACTTTTATTACTCTAGGGATATTCAACATAAGATTTTGAATGATATTTTAAAAATGCCGCCAAATGTTAATGTTAGGACTTTTGGAATTAAAAGATCTACATTGATTATATTGTTTTTGATCTTTTTTAATTTCTTTTTCTCATTAGGACCAAAAAAAATAAAAACATTGAAAAAAATCCATAAAGTTTTATTAAGGTATAAGAAAGATGATATTTGATGCTAGTTTAAAGAAGTTGAGGAAATTATTTGTAAATCCAATTGGGTTTTTCCGTGACTCATGGTTTTTTAATTCTAAAAACAAGGCTGAAGAGCTACTATCACCGTTAAAAATAAAAAGTAAAAATATTTTTATAATTAGTAACCTGGGGCAATTAAAAAAAGCTGAGTCATTTGTACAAAAATTTAGCAAGAGAAGTAACTATCTTATTGTTTTGGCAACTGAAAAAAATACTGAGATGCCAAAAATTATTGTTGAACAAATAAATAATAAATTATTTTCTTCATACAAGGTACTATTCATTCCAACTTTCCCAAATGTTTTTTCACTTAAAAAGGTTATATGGTTTTATAACGTATATAATTATTTAGTTTTAAATTCAAAAGCTAAAGATGCTTATTTTATGAGCTATGCGCAACATTATGCAATCTTCGTATATTTGTTCAAAAAAAATAATATAAGATGTTCATTAATTGAAGAGGGGACAGGGACTTATAAAACCGAAAAAGAAAACCCAGTAGTAAATATTAATTTTTATTCAGAGATTATTAATTCAATTATCTTGTTCCATTATCCAGATTTGAAATTTGAAAATGTATACGGTACATATCCAATTTTGCTTAAGAAAAAATTTAATGCGCAAAAATTTGTTGAGTTTAAAGGTGCTCCATCAGTTAAATCATCAACCAGAATAGATAATGTTATCCATAAATATTCTATAACTAGAGATGATATAATATATGCAAATCAAAAGTATTTGATTGAACATACATTATTTGCGGATTCGTTAATTTCTATCTTACTTAGAATAGATAAGCCTGATAATGCAAGAATATTTATAAAACCTCACCCTAAAGAGCCTAAAAAAAATATTAATGCAATTCAAAAGGCAATAAAAAAGGCAAAATGTCGTGACATAATTCTTATAACAGAGCCAGACTTTTTAATAGAGCCGGTAATAAAAAAAGCAAAAATAAAACACTTAATTGGATTAACATCATCTTCTTTGGTATATGCACCTTTAGTTTCTAAAAGATGTCAGTCTTATTCAATAGCGCCTCTTATGATAAAGTTGTGTGATAATGATAAATCCCAAAAAGGGATTAATACGCTGCGTCTCCATTTCGATATTTTAAAGAATTTTGATAATGTTAAAATATTATCGGATGATATAACATCTCCCTCTTTGCACGATAAAAGGATTTTCTTGGGGGAGTAATAAAAGCTACATTTTATATTCTATTACAGTACCAGTCGTAAAATTAAATCTTAAAGTAGTATGTTTTATTACCTTTATGTTACTTTTCTTTGAAGAGGATGGAAATGATTTTTTGGCTACTTAAAATTCAAAAGATATTGACTTGAAATTTAATATATATTATGTTGGCAGTTTGTTGTGTTCCCCCCATAATAAACCCAATTAACCTGCGTCTTCATCAATAAATACCCCCGAAACTTCTTAAACAGTTTCATATCCGGTTTAAAATCGGCCTGCCAGAACTGGTGCAAATGCCCTTGATACGTCAAGCCCTTGATGTCGTACAGGGCATTGCCCATCACTTTGAGTGGTTTGTTATGAATCAGTGCAGAGATCCCCGCCGTACTGTTAATCGTCACCACCGCTTTTGCGTGGCGTAATAGTTCCGGCATCGGGAGATCGTGCACATAAATGACGCGCTCACCTAAGCCATATTCCTTACTTAGCCGCTTAATTAATGGTCGATAGAGTCTGTGACCACGATCCATTGGATGGTGCTTGATCACCAAATAACTTTCTTTCGGTGCTTTACGTGAAAATGAGTACATGACTTCATTAATATAGTCACGCACATCGTTATAATTGCTGTGGTTACGAATCTGGCTATCGTTATACACCTGCAAAACGGCAAGATAATAACGCTGGTCCAGCTCGTTCATTAACCTCGGCAATACCTTACGCTGTGTTACCTTGTAAAGTTGCTTGCGCCAGTATGCACGAACCCAGCAACGAGCCTCATACCAGGGGGAAAACGATTTGTGGTGGCGGTAGCGAGGGAACTCATGACGGTAATGCCAACCCATCAGGTAATACCACATCGCATGACCTATACGTTTCATCGTTGAAGGTTTTAAGTTCTCAACGTGCGGCGCAGGCATATCTGGTAACTTACGATAAAAATCCGGATCGCGCGGTAGCGATGAATATGCGTTCACTCCGCCTTCTTCAACAGTAATAAACTGCGGACGTAAATATCCTTCTTCAAATGCCAGAAAGCGGATCCCTTTCGACTTTGCCCAACGTTTTGCTTCTTTGTGCAATGGGCGGCAGTCACCAAAGCAGAGGATGGTATCAAAGTCATATTGCCGGTGGAGATCCCGTAACCATCCGGGGAACTCTTTCGGCGTTTGGTAGTAAGCCAGGTATTGTCGATGGCGGCAGTAAAAACGATCCCCACCGTTGAATACAACATTCACAGCGTTACGTCCTAATGACTCTAACCATTCGGCGACGTCATTGAAAAAAGGTCCCATCGGCCCCTGCAATAGCAGATATTTTTTACCGGATAATAAAACGGTTAATGCATTACCTTGCATAAATAATTTGCGCAATAGTCAACTATGAAATTGTTTAGCCAAATCTGACCTTGCAGAACATAATTAATTTGCGGTAATAACGTATTACTCGCCCCGCTTTTTTTCTGGTAATAAACAACGGCTTGCGCGGCGTCTGGATCAAATATTCCGCCGCCTCTTCAACCGTAATAGGTTGTAGCCGTGTTGGGTGGATATAGGTTGGATAAACAATCAGCGCCTGATAGATCAAATCCGCTAACGTTAATTTTCGCTCGCGACGCGGGCAGCGATGTTCATCGACGGTTAAACCCCAACCGGAATAGAAGGGCAGGCCGTAACAATGTACGTGCTTGCCATGTAATAACGCTTCAAACCCGGACAATGATGTCATGGTGTGCACTTCATCTGCGCGCTGAATGCATTGAATAATATCGGCGTCCAGTGCCTGATAATCAGCGAGTTCAGCAGTCAGTTCTGCCGGAATATCGCCCTTGCGATTCCCCACCAGTACATCCGGGTGCGGTTTATAAACAATGTAGGCGTGCGGATTGCGCTCGCGTACTGTGCGTAATAACTCAAGGTTGCTCTTAATCGAGACAGTGCCTGTTTTAATAGAGGCATCGTCCTCTACCTGACCCGGCACCAGGATAACTTTTTTATCTTTGGCTTCGGCTGGTAGAGAGAAATCGGCTCCCAGGTTGTACTTACTCAGTTTGCTTTCAACCAGTCGCTGGCGTAATTTTTCAGCTCGCATCTTCTGCGCCAGCGTTAGCTGGCTATGATTCAGCAGCACTTCCAGATCGCTGGGGCGTGTGGCGTCATAGTAAATACCGCGTTTATCCAGCACCAGCGATAGCGGCGGCAGCAGGTCAGAGCCAAGTCCGGATGAACGCAGAAAACCATCTTCCATTCGCCATAACGGCAGTGATTTTCGCTGCGCTTCGGCTCGCCATTGCTGTTCTCCCTTTACACCCCATACCACGCAGGCGCTCGCCGCAGTACAGCGACGTGAAAAACTCAGCCGGTTTGTTGCCGTTTGCAAGAAAGGTTTCAGGATCGCTGACTTCCACAGCGTTAAGCCTGGCGCCCATAAATAACCATCACGCTGTTGCAGATGTCGACGTTGTAATTGCAGCCATTGCAGCACGGTAAATAGATCGCTTACTTCTCCCGTTTGCGGATCGATATAGCGACAGTAACGCAGGTATGCAGCGGCAAAAAGTTCCTCCAGCGTGGCAGAACCGCGTCGGGCAGATAACAAAGCGGACTGTGGATGACGATCGTCGGTTAAACCCCAACCTGCATACCAAGGCTGGCCGAAACATGTTACTGGTTTTCCTGCCAGCAAGGCTTCAAAGCCGTACTGGGAGGTCACGACGTAAACCTGGGAAACGTGTCGCAATAGCGACTGCGGGCTGACATTCTCGGCAATCAAACGTACTCGTTGCGTGGCACGCAGATCAGCGAAATAACCTGTTTTCTTTCCTTCCAGTACATCTGGGTGCACCTTCACCCAAATTTCGGCTTGAGGATTTTCCGCCATCGCGGCTTCCAGCATGGCAGCAAACTCATGCGGGCCAGCATTGCCATACGTCACTGACATATCATTAAATGTCTGATCGACAACCAGAACGATGTCTGCACGTTCTGACTCATCAGCCACAAACGCAGGTGCCAGGTTATATTTCGACAAATCCCCGGTCACGATGGTGTGCATCGCTTCTCTGGCCTGGCTTATCAGAGCTGTATTTCCGGCTTTATCCTGTACCAGTTTCTCCAGTGCTGAAGGCTTGCTGGCATCGTAGTAAATGCCACAATCATCCACCACCAGAGAAAGCGGCGGCTCGCCATTGACGCCAAGATCCAGCGAACGCACAAATCCATCTTCCAGACGAATGACGGGTTTTCCCGCTGCTTTGGCGATGGCGACTGGTTTCGCCGCGCTGGGACGATGTCCCCACACGGCGATAGCATCAACTTCTTGCGGAACAGGGCGCAGCAGAGAAAGTTTCTGGCACGGTTGCGCCAGAAATTTCTCCAGATGCGGAATACGCCAGATGCCAGGCGAGTAAATGCCAATCATGCGTTTTCAGCCAGTTCCTGTGCCATCAGGGCGCGCACTTTTTCCAGGCATGCTGGGGTGTCGACGCCCGGACCGGTTGCGGCAACCTCAAATGTGCGGATGTTGATCCCTGCGCTCATCAACCGCAGCTGCTCCAGTGATTCTGCCTGCTCTGGCATGGACTCCGGTAACTGACTGTAGTTTTGCAGCACATCGCGACGATAAGCGTAAATACCAACGTGTTTCAGGTAGCGCGCTTTTTCAGCATTACGCGGATAGGGAATCGGCGAACGGCTGAAATAAAGCGCATCCTGGCGGGTATTTACCACCACTTTTACCGTGCTTGGCTCGGTCGCTTCTTCGGCAGAAATCGCGTGGCATAGCGTTGCCACTGGCAACGCGGGGTCATCACGCATTCCTTGTAACAGCGTTTCTACATCCCGCGGGCGAATCATTGGTTCGTCGCCCTGCAGGTTAATGTAGATATCTGCCTCGACTTTATGCATCACCTCGACCAGCCGATCGGTGCCGGATTCATGATCGTTGCGCGTCATGATGGCTTTCCCGCCAAATGCCTGCACGGCCTTTTCAACACGCTGATCGTCTGTTGCCACCCAAACTTCCGCAACGCCCGCCACCTGTAACGCACGCTCGTAAACATGCTGGATCATCGGTTTACCAACAATATCGAGCAGTGGCTTACCCGGCAGGCGCGATGAGCCATAACGAGCCGGAATGACAATAACTGCTTTGCTCATTTCAACTCCTTACAAAGACAGAATCACTTTTGCACCCACCGCCAGCTGATAGAGGATGGTGGAAATACCACGGGTAACTTCAATGTTTTTCGATTCATATTTCGGCAGAACCATAATCTCATCGCCCGGTTTGAGTGAATCCACATCTTCTGCGTTGACGGCTGCACCGTTCTGACGAATGACGATAATTCTGGCGTTACCCGATTTCTGCGTCAGGCCACCACATTTCTCGATGTAATCCTCGGTGGTCATACCCTTCTGCCAGCTCACCGCGTTCGGGAACAGCACTTCGCCATGAACCATAACCAGCGATGTTTTCTCCGGAATATTGATGACGTCGCCATCTTCAAGCAGAACAGAATCAATATTGGATTCGTTGAGGATCACTTCACCTTTCGGAACAACGGTGCGTGCTTTCGCCACAAAGCGGCTGATCAGTTGTGCTTCCTGCATTCGCAGGCTGGCTTCTTCTTTGGTGGATGACTGGGCAGAAAGTGATGCTTCCTCCAGCTTTTGCAGCGAGAGATTCAGCATCTCTTTCTGACGCTGAGCCACTGATGGGCGATAAAGCTGAACTGCGTTCATCTGCGACATGCTGTTCGGGCGGACTTTTTCCAGAACCGCACGCATAGTGGAACCATAAGGCAGTACCATGGCATGTTCACCGGAGTGTGCGCCTTCAACCCGCACCTGAATGGTGCCGGCATAGCGGTCAGTGCTCACGATTAAGGTATCGCCATTTTGCAACATACGGCCTGGCGCAGAACTGATCGGATAGTATTCGCTGCGTTTTTGCAGCCCCTGTTTACGCATAATCGTAATGTGAGTCGCGCCAGGCTTAGGGCGCGCCCAGCTCAACGCTTCCGTTACGGGAATGCTGCTTTCGCGGAACTCAAAGTCGTAGCTGTTAAAGACATCGCCCTGAACGCTGAAAGTATGCTGACGCGGCCCGACGATGATGGTGTCACCATCGGCGAACTGCGAAAGCCCCAGTTTGCCGTTCAGCAGGAAGTCGTACAGGTTGACGTTGGAGCGCACGCGGTTACCGCGCTTGACCACAATATCAACGTAACTTCCGCGCTCTGGATCAACGCCGCCAGCCTTGATCAGATAATTGAGTAACGAATCAGACGTCACACCGCCATACAGACCAGGATTACGCACAAATCCGGTCACGTACACTTTTACTGGCTGCGCCTGTAATAAGGAGGCGTAGACGTTGACGTTGGACTGGTATACTTCCTTCACTTTGGATGTGACCAGGGCATTTAGCTGACTATTACTGACGCCAGCAACTTTCACCGGACCAACGTTCGGCAGGAAAATATTACCTTTGGGATCAACCTGTAACGCACCATCAAAGGTGAACGCACCCCACAAGCGAACCTGAATGCTATCACCCGGATTCAGAATATAGTCAGGGTTGAATCCTACCGTCGCACCGCTATCCGCGCTGGTGCCGTTGAAAAGTTGAGCACCAAACATACGGCTCATTACCACCGGCGGTGAGGGCGGCGGGGTATTGTCGAAGCCGCTCATGTTTTGCGTATCCGACTGTTGCCCGTTCAGAATACCGGTAAGCGGCGCGGCTCCTGTAAGGTTTGGGTCAGCGTTAATATCAATGGCCGCGCTGGCCTGCGCCGCATGACAGGCGGCAATCAGTAAAATTGATTTAAATAATTTCATCACAAACTCATTCAGCGACAGCGTTAGTCTCGGTGATCTTCAATAACAGCCAGCAACAGTTTCAGGGTGCCGAACAGCAGGCAGCACACCAGTAACCAGCAGGCGATCAAATAAGGGATATTTGGAAAAGACGATTCCTGCGGCAACTGTGGCGAACTGATCACTGACAGCACCTTGAGCTTACGAGCCGCTTCTACACGGGTCTTTTCAATGGAGGTCAGGGTCAGTTTGTACAGCTCGGTGTTGAACTCTACTTTTGATTTGATTTCTTCAAAATCCACTGCCATACGGTTTAGCTTGTCACCCTGTGGCGCAGTGATTTTGCTTTGTTCTTCATCGATTTGTGCCTGCAATGACTGAATCGCATTACGCGCACTCACTACTTGCGGGGCGTCCTCACGCAGATACGTCAGCAAGTTACGCAGATCCGCTTCCATCTGGATCTTCTGGCCCATCAGCGTATTGACTAACGTGCTCGCCGCCTGTGCCTGTGCCTGTGGATCCAGAACGTTGTTGTTGTCCTGATAAGAGAGCAATTCCGCTTTGCTGGCGTCCAGACGCTGGCGTGCCTTTTCCATCTCCGTTTCTGCAAAGGCAAGCTGGTCACGCGCGATGCGATGTGACATCTCATTGATAAAGCGCTCTGACTCTTTCAGCACGGTCTGGTTAAACTTAAGCGCAAACTCCGGGCTAAAGCCCTGCGTCTGAATATTCAGTAATCCGGTTTTATCGTCATACGAGACGTTGATACGGTCCTTGTAGTACTTCAGGAATCCTTCTGCGGTTTCATCCTTGCTAAGATGATTAAGAAAATCGAGCCCGCTGTGGCTAAATGCTTCACGAAAATTTAGTTGCTTATCCAGCGCCGCCAGCATATCCGGCGAGTTGATGTACTCTTTCAGATACAAAGCATCTTCTGCGGAACTGGGGTTAGAGGCACCCAGAAGCAGACCAAAATTCAGGCTGCCGCTGTTTAAATCATCCGAGCGTTTAATGGCGACTTTCGACTCGCTCATATAGCGAGGCTGGCTGAAGATAGCCAGATAGATCAGCAGCACCGCCATCGGTGCCAGAATGATGATTTTCGCCAGGTGTTTTTGGATATCTGCCAGTGAGATGGCAGACAGACGAGCACGCATCCAGGATACGGCAGACTTCACTTTTATCAACATGTAACGATTATCAAAGTTTCAGTGGGGCGCAAACTCAATGAGAGACTAACCTCTCGAACCCCGTTGCTTAATTAGTCGAAAATGCGCACAAGGCCAGTGACTTTATTTGCCTTGTTGGTCACCAATAACGTTGAGACACGGTGTTTTTGCATTTTTTCTTCCGCTTCAATGATCATGGTGTCTTCCGGTAGCGTCAGCGGTTCACGTGTCATCATCTGCGCAGCCGTGGCGGATGTCAGAGAATCCTCTTTTTCCATAAAGCGACGCAGGTCACCGTCGGTGATAATGCCCGCTAGCCCACCTTCTGCGTCTTCTACCATCACCATTCCCTGGCATCCGCTGGTGATACGTTGAATCACGGTTTTAAATGACGCATCCAGCTGTACCGCAGGAACATCATGCTGCATGACATCAGCAACGCGGGTCAGCAGGCGACGACCTAATGAACCGCCCGGGTGATAGCGCGCAAAATCATTCGGCATAAATTTGCGTTGGCGGATCATGGCAATCGCCAGCGCATCGCCGATCGCCATCGTCAGCGTGGTAGACGTTGTTGGTGCAAGATTATTCGGGCAGGTTTCATTCGCCATGTGGAGTTCCAGCACGGCATCAGCATTTTTCGCCAGCGTGGAATTTCCATTATTGGTAATGGCGATTATTCGGTTGCCGAAATTTTTCAGTGAAGGAACTAGCTTGAGGATTTCATCCGTTTCACCGCTGGCAGAAATAAGGATCAGAAGATCGTAAGGCGTAATCATGCCCAGATCGCCATGGAAAGCTTCTGCAGGATGAATAAAGAAACTAGGCGTACCGGTAGAGGCCAGCGTCGCTGACATTTTACGACCGACATGCCCTGATTTACCCATTCCCGAAAGAATAACGTGCCCTTTACAGTTCATTATCAAATTAAGGACACGCTGGTACTGCCCGGAATCCAGTTGTTTAGACAAGTTTTGTAATGCTGCGCCTTGTTCTGCCAGAGTCTGGCGAACAGAGGTAATTAGATATGGATCGATAGTACTGCTCTGGTCATCAGGTAAATGTCTTTCAGACATATCAGCTCCTTTGCACGGAAATAATGCCACAGTCACAACAAACCCGAACCCACTATAATTTATTTATGCTAAATCAATGGGTTGTAACAAAGTTTTTAATGAATATAAAACCATGGTCAGTCCATGCTTATATGCAGGACTTATCACCTTCTTATTAAGTCGCAATGTCTCATGGAGGTGCGAAGATGCTGCAATATTACAGGCGAGAAGGGGAACCAAATTTTGCCCACCTATTTAACACACACCTACATTATGAACAAGGAATTTAGGATTTTTATCATTTATTAAAATGTTTCCTACTTGACTATTAAACCAAAAAACAATTTATCAATTGATTATTTCCTTGTAAAAAAAGAACGTATGACTATGTTATTAATAAATAAAACACGCAAATAATGGTGATGTTGTTTTGTGATTAACTATTTAAGTGCGGCATAATAAACAGGTTGACAATTTCTATGTAAAGAAGAGGAAAATAATAAAATTTTAGCGGTGACTATTGAATGATATGATAGTTGTGGTGTTGATTATTTCTGGTAATGAATGCGGAATTAAATCTGGCCGGATTGTATTTTTGCTATATCTATTTTTCAGGAGATTATTATTAAATAGAAAAATAACAATGGTGATTATCTCTGGTTGAGCTGGAGTCACGTATGCCAGCGAGTGCTTTCTTCCGGGCCTTCCTTCACTTCAGAGAAAGAGCCTATGGAAAAGAGGCAATCATCAGGCTCTTTTTGAGTCATATGCGCCGATAATCAACTGTCTTGAACGTAAAAATTATGGAGCAACATGATGCTGCGATTCATTTCACTCTTCGTTCTTTCTGAGCATTGCGTTCAGGATGGTCAGCAATTTACGCATACAGTCAACCAGCGCCACTTTTTTGGTTTTTCCGGCTGCTGGCAGATGCATGTAAAACGCCTTTATCACCGGATTAAACCAGGTTACCACAAGCGCTGCCATGTGCAGGGCTGCTCTTGCCTCCGTACGCGCACTGGCGTCGTTCGGCCAGCAGATATGTGTGGGATAACAGGGATGTTATGTGAACTGAACTGTGTTTTGTTAGCGGGGGATGTTTATTGATGATTCGGGAGTGTTTAAGACCTGATGGCGTTATGCTCCCAAGTTTATTTTATATAAAGATCCAAAAGCAAAAACCCGCCTTGTGGGCGGGTTCTTTAGAATAGTGGTGCCGGACTCGGAATCGAACCAAGGACACGGGGATTTTCAATCCCTGAGCCAAAGTTAATAGTTCGTAAACAGGCGTATTTGCACACTGTAAAGAGTGTGCAAGATGAAAATACTTCCCGTTATCTCTCCCAAAGGTGGAGAAGGCAAATCCACCTTTGCTGCTTACCTTGCCGGTTTTCTTGCCGATGCAGGCCTGAAAACCCTTCTTGTGGATGCAGACTATTCCCAGCCCACAGCCAGCAGTATCTTCGCGCTGCAGCATGAATCCCCTTGTGGTCTCTATGAATTGCTGATGCAAATGGTCAGTGACCATACGCAATGCATTTCGCAGACCGCCATAAAAAATCTCGATGTCATCTACTCTAATGATCCGGACGAACTGTTGCCAACTGCGATGCTCCACGCGGCAGACGGCCGTCTGCGCTTGCGTAACATACTTCAGCGTCCTTTCTTTAATCGTTATGACGTCATTATTGTGGATTCGAAAGGTGCAACAGGCGTTATGACTGAGCTTTCCCTCCTGTCCTCTACCGGTAATGTGATGGGCGTTGTTAAACCTATCCTTCCGGATGTCCGTGAATTTATCCGCGGCTCTCTTCACATGCTTACCCGCCTGAAAACCTATGAAAATTACGGTATCCGCCTTCCTGATATTTCCATTCTCATCAACTGTATCGAAAACACTCTGCTTGATCGTGAAGCAATGGACGGTCTTGCCGCCATCATTAACGAAAAACATTACGACGCCTCTGCGCTGGGCAACCGTGACGTTTATCGTTTACTCAATACCCGTATCGAGGCGCTGGATATTTTCAAACTGGGGCACGTCAAGCAGCAGCCCGTGCATCGTCTGGAATACAAAACACGCCGCAAAGGTCCGGCCGCAGCTGTCACCATGCACGACCTCGCGTGTGAACTGTTCCCTGAGTGGCAGAGCCATTTCAGTGATGTTCTGATTCGGGAGGCAAATTAATGAATATTAAACAGCTAGTGACCTTTCTTAATGTACAGCGCGAGTTCCTTAACCATTCTCTGACGGGGCGTGAGGATGAGGGGGCTGGTAATGAATAACGTGACGACCTTTTCTTCGATACCTGCGGAGTTGCAGCAACCTGAATCGCTGGTCACCATTTTGCGTGTCTACCATAAAATGCTGGCTGCAGGGACCGCGCGCTTACCCGTTGGCCATCTTGCTGCATTGTGCGCTGTACATGGCGGTATTCTGTCTCGTCGTTTCATTTCTGCAACCGCCACCGAAATATCGACTGGTAAGCCGGATGCGTTACGCCAGTGGCTGAACAGTGTCTGGTGCCCGTTGCATCAGGCTGCGCTGGAAAACGATGCAGAGGCTTTTTTCTGCGCTGAAGTTAACCTGCTGAAGACCGAACTAAAGAAAACAGACCTGCAATCCCTTCATTCACTGGGTTGCATATCATGGGCTAGCCTGACAGGGTTAGATCTTATCTCTTCTCTGCCCGAGCCGCTCCGGGCTTACCCTTTCAGGATGGGGTTGCTGGTAAGTCGTCTTCTGGCAACATCAGCCCAGCCGGGTGGGAAACGTCGGACAATGGCGGAATGGAGGGAAATTATATTTCCCTCCTCCCTCACTTTGCAGGAGTCAGAGCTCCTCCCTCACGGCTGGCTGGACTTGTTCATCTGCCGTGCAGAGCGTGTCTTCACCAGCGCCTGTCGCCAGGCAGGGCTCAGCGATACCAGGATGTTAACGCTTCCGGCAGGGGCATCTCCTGCACCACAACATCTGTGTGCCAGTGTGCAAGCTCATTGCCGTATTCCCGAGCTTTGCCCTGACGTTTCAGTCGGTGAAACACATCTCGCACCAGAAACTGCTTCGGCTCAGGGCCATGCGGCCCCGTTGTGTCCAGTTCAACCCATTGGCCTTGCTGAAGAGGAGTGAAGGGATGTGCCGATTCAATCAATTCCGCGGAAAACGGGTTTTCAGTGCCCGGGCCGGAAATGACCTTTTCGTTTTTATAGAGCCAGAATTGCAACGTAAATTTTTTCCCAAAAACAATGTCGGATGGCAGCTGTTTGTTTGTATTCATATATCCTCGTCTATTTGTCATATGAATATAAATGTGCTGTCAGCACCTCTTGACCGAGGGCACCAAACTTATCGGTCAGAAATAGTGCAGGCAGTATCAGGAAGTGTAAACCTGGTGGCTGTTCGTCCGGCACCCTTTTTCTCATATCCCGTTAATACCATTCGTTTCCCTCTGCAGTCGGAGGTGTACCATGGCTGAGATGCTTATTCCCCATTCTGTTGATGCCGAGCAGGCCGTTCTCGGTGGCCTGATGCTGGATAACGAGCGGTGGGACGAGGTGATTCTGCAAATCTCCCCTGAAGATTTGTTTTCCCGGCAGCACCGTATGGTCTTCCGCGTGATGGCTGAACTGGCCGGAGAGGGGCTACCACTCGATCTCATCACTATTACGGAACGGCTGGAGAACAGAGGCGAACTTGAACAGTGTGGTGGCTTTGCTTATCTGGCTGAAATGAGTAAAAACACGCCTTCTGCAGCCAATATTCTGGCTTACGCCGGGGTGGTGGCGGAGAAAAGCCGCCTGCGGCAACTGATGGCAGTGGGTAACAGTCTTCTTTCCGATGTGCAGGCCCCGAAAGTCAGCTCGGCGGACATTCTTGAGTCGGCTGAAGGTAAGCTGTTTAACATTGCTGAACAGGGAGCCATGCAGTTCAACAGTGAGACCGGCGTTAATGAGGCGCTGGATAAACTGCTGACGCAGCTGGAAAGCATATCCGCCAGTGGCGGCCTCCCCGGGACACCGACAGGGTTCAGTGAACTGGACGCGATGACCTGTGGCCTCCAGCCCGGCGACCTGGCCCTGCTGGCCGCCCGTCCTTCTATGGGGAAAACGTCGCTGGCCATGGCCGCCTGCACCGCGGCCATAGGTGCCAAACCTGACGATCACGTCTTTGTGTTCAGTCTTGAAATGCCCTCAGAGCAGCTGATGATGCGCCTGCTGGCGATGGAAGGCCGGGTGGAACTGTCCCGGCTTCGCAGCGGCAACATGGATGATGAAGACTGGGCTCGCGTGTCTGCGGCTACTGGTCGCATTATTGAGTGGAAAAACCGTCTGATCATTGATGATACCAGTTACCAGACTCCGGCTACACTGCGTGCCCGCGCCCGTCGCTATGTCCGAAAATACGGCAGACCCTCTCTCATCATGCTGGACTATCTGCAGCTTGTTCGCTCCCCCGGGCAGGAAAACCGCACGCAGGAAATAGCGGATATTTCTCGCTCGCTCAAGGCGCTTGGTAAAGAGCTGGGCTGTCCGGTACTGGCGCTTTCTCAGCTCAACCGTCTGGTAGAGCAGCGGGCCGATAAACGCCCCAACAATGGTGACCTGCGTGAGTCTGGTGCGCTGGAGCAGGATGCGGACCTCATCATGTTTATTTACCGGGATGAGGTTTATAACCCCGGCACCCCTGATGCCGGTGTGGCTGAGATCATTGTCGGCAAGCAGCGGCAGGGACCAACCGGTACGGTAAAAGTCAAATTTGACGGACGTTACACACTGTTTTCGGAGTTTCAGGAAGGCAGCTATGACTTCGGTTACTGCAGCGGGAGGAAACAGGCATGAGCCGTAAAAGTTTTAATGTGGGGGCTGCCATGCTACAGCCCGGACGCCAGTCGCAGGCGGCTGGCAATATCAGCGTCATACCGGCGGCTGAAATGCCCATGGTCCTGACGCTCGACCAGTTAAGCCCGAATCCTGATAATCCGCGAACATCACGCAATCCGCGTTATGACGATATCAAGGCTTCCATCCGTTCGCGCGGGCTGGACACCGTGCCCAAAGTCACCCGTGACCCGGATGGTGAGCCCGGTATGTACATCTTCAGCGACGGTGGCAATACACGTTATCAGATCCTGTCAGAACTGTGGCAGGAGACCGGAGAAGACCGGTTTTTCCGTGTTCATGTGTTGTTCAAACCATGGCCGGGACGGCTGCAGTGTGTCATCGGCCATCTGGCAGAGAATGAAGTACGCGGGGAGCTGAGTTTTATTGAAAAAGCGCAGGGGATCCACAAAGCCCGCGCTATATATGAAGAGCAGATGGGAAAGACGGTTTCGTTGCGTCAGTTGTCAGAGCTACTGACCCGTGAAGGGTTGCCAGTCCATTACTCAACAGTCAGCCGTATGGAAGATACGCTGAAATATCTTCACCCGTGGATTCCTGACCTGCTTGAGTCAGGTCTCGGCAGGCCACAAATAACGTCACTGCTGGCGCTCCGGCATGATGCGGAACGCGTGTGGAATGAGTTTTGCCTGATTTCAGACACCGGCGGCAAATCCTTCGGAGATGTTTTTGGCCAGTGTTGTGGCCGTTTCAATTCACCGGAACTGTGGTCTCTTGAGATGTTTCGCGATGAATTTATCGGTGATTTGCTGCAGGCGTTACCCCATCCGGAACTGGACTATGACCGTTGGGTGATGGAACTCGATCCTAAAGAACGTAACCGCAGACACCACTTTGGCGAGCCGGAGACGGTTGCCTTCCCCGCCGTAAACAAGCCTGTTAATGCTGCTCATGCCCGACACACCACAGACTCAGATGAGAGTGAAGGCGTTCCGCTACCTGTCTCAAGGTCACGTCCTGAGGTCACAGGGGGGGCTGTAACGCCCGTTCCGGGTAATGCGTCTTGTCCTTCTGAAACACCGGTTAATGAGTCCCCCCGGCATGAGGTTCAGCCAGATACGTACGGTGCAGCGCCGGTCATTTCAGGTGAGAGCGGGGATGGTAGCGGGCTGGTTAACCTCTCCGATGGGTACGGAGAAGAGGACAATGGGGAGGATGGCCTGCTTTCTCTTTTAACACCAGAACCAGAAGTTGTCCTGCAGGATGACGTGCCGGTGATTAATGACAGCGTCTGGCATGTGCCGGCCCATCAGGACGATATCGAACACCTGCAGAACACCGCTTTTCGTCTGGCCTGGGAGCTGGGAGAGGTCCTTGGCTGTGAAGATGAAATTCTTCCGCAACGCGACAATGACATGTCTGCCGGTTACGGGGCGGCAGGTGAGGTGTGTTCTGAAGCCGCCGCATTTTTGCTGGGCCTGGCCGGTGAAGCGCCTGCGCTGCATCCTGCGGCAGGAGTGGGTGGTCTGCCGGAGCTTTTCACCGGTGGCCCGGGTGAGGGGGAAGCACCTGTACTTACAGATGAAGATGCTCTGAAACTGCTGCGTCTGATGCGCGTTATGCGCCGTCTTCGGGAGCTGCAACGCGGTCTGACGTACGGGGAGGATGACAGTGATGAGTAACTCACAGCGTGAGTTGCGACTACTGAATCTTGTCAGGAAACAGCTGAAGCTGGGCCGCAGCAAAAGGAATGCCCATGGGGCAGAGCTGGCCCTGCAACGTGTTCAGAAGCTGATGGCCAGATACGGTACCGTCAGGATTAAGGGGGAATGATGAACAGTTTATCTCAGGCTGCAAACGGATTACTGATGCAGCTGGTTATGGATCTCAGAAGTGGCTATCTCCGCCGCTGCGAATCGCTGGGACTGAGCCGTGAGGAAATGCAGATGTTGCAGGGGCTTTCGCTCGACGAGCTTCACTACCTTTCCGGCAGCGAGGTGTCGATCATCAATGTGGGCATCAATCACGGCAATCTGGTGCGCCTGCTACAGCAGGCCAGAATGGAACAGAAACGACTCCAGCGCATCGATCGGGCGCTGGCGCTGGGCGGCTCCATTGAACTGATGGCCAATTACTTCGGGCTCTCCAGTACGGACGTGGCGGCCCGCCGTCGCATTGCCGGTATTGATGTCCGGCCGGGGCGCGGTAACGTACTGAGTGATGAGGAAAACGCCGCCCTGTGGCGTCAGTGGCAAAAGTCCGGCGTAGAAGATGCGGAAAGTGCTGACGGACTGGACGTAATGATGCTGGCTGCAGAACAGATGAATGTCTCGCTGACGTCGGTCTGGCATGCCGTCCGCGGCTGGCACAAGACCCGGCAGCCTTCTCCGGCCCGAACGCCGGTAAGGAAAACGGCATGAAATACATAATGGTTGCGCCGGGCCTGCGGGCTCCGCATGGTACGCCGCCGCAATGCTGTCTGAAGGCGTTACGTCAGGTTCGCCGTTTCCGGCAGGGGGCGCGTAATTACACCCGGCTCGATGAGAAAGGCTGCGGTTACTACAAAATCGATCTCGGCCCGTTCTGGCGTCTGCTGAGTCGCAACGAAGGCCGTTCGTGGCTTCTTCTCAGCCACGAACGCTATAACAGTGCCATACGGAAATAGCAGCATGACAGCCTGTTTACCCCGCACCCGTACGCGGGTGCAGTATTAAGCATACTGACAGTTCAGAACGGCCGTGATGGCGGCCGAAAAGGAAAAATAATGAGTCTGCCTGCAGAAAGCCTGATTGCTTACACGCTGGATAAAATGAATGCCCGCCTTGCGGCCAGTCCCCGGCGGGATGATGGCAGGATACATAACGGCCTGCTGTTTACCGGGAATGTGCATGATTCCATTCCCCGCCGCCTTTTGCTCGACACGCGGTTGTCACCACTGGACAAGATGGGCTGGATGATGATCCGACTGTATGCTCAAAATAATGAGGGGGCGGTTTTCCCCAGCTATGACGAGCTGCAGCTGCAGCTTGCCTCACCCGGAAAGGGGAAAGCCTCAAGGGAAACAGTAAGCCGCGTCCTGCTTATGCTGCGAATAACCGGCTGGCTCAGCCTCTGTAAACGCGTGCGTGATGATAAAGGGCGGGTGCGGGGGAATATCTATGCTCAGCACGATGAGCCCCTGACGTTCAGCGATGCGGAAATGCTCGACCCCCGTTTCCTTGATACGGTGGCGGATGCCTGCCTGAGTAAAAACCGGACTATTAGCCAGACCGCCCGCGGAGTGCTTGACGATATAAAAAACGACCCCACCATGCGCCATTATCGCAGCCATCTTGCGTTGATCGAATCGCGTCTGGACAGCCCACAGACGCCCAGCCAGATGGCGAAACATCATCACCGAATACCCTGCTCCGCACCGGGATCGGAAACCGAACTCAGTTATAAACGGCCAGGAATCGTTGCTAAAAAACAGGGTTCGGATACCGAACTCAGTCCGGAAAGGTACAACAATTCACTGAGTTCGGAATCCGTACTACCAGTAAAAACAGGTAGTTATGACCGGGTTCGGAAACCGAATCATTACGTACGTAGTATCACACACAGTGTGAATAAAAATACGTACGTACCGGGTAAACCTGTGCTTCCCGACAGTCTGCATGAACTTGTGCCGGCAGAAGATATTGCCATGCTGACCGCACAGCTACAGGCGCTGCCTGAAGAACAGGCACAACTTGTGCTGCTCAGCCTGCAAAAGGTGATGGCACGCCAGCAGCTCAGTAACCCGGTTGGCTGGTTGCTGGCCGTGATGAAGAAAGCCCGTGAGGGCAGGTTATACGCACCCCGTCAGGGTGGCTATATACCTGACAGTGTCGGACAAAAAACAGTTCAGCGCCCCGAGCAGCAACAATGGAAACCCGAACCACGCGCCTCTGTCCGCCCGGTATCGGAGGAAAGTATCAGGGATCTGGTGAAGAAAATTAGGGAAAAAATCATAAATTCATGAGATTGCAGATTTTTACAGGCAGCAGAGCATGAAGTCATGCACTTTTGCCAGTGAAAATGCTAGCTAAAAAATGAGCACTGTTGCCGCTGGCAACACTGGTTGAAAAGTGAGCACTGTTGCCACTGGCAACACTGGTTAAAAATTGAGCGCTGTTGCCACTGGCAACACTGGTTAAAAACTGAGCGTCGTTGCCACTGGCAACACTGGTTGAAAAGTGAGCGCCGTTGCCACTGACAACGCTGATTAAAAATTGAGCACTGTTGCCACTGGCAACACTGGTTAAAAACTAAGCGCTGTTGCCACTGGCAACACTGATTAAAAAGTGAGCGCCGTTGCCAGTGGCAACACTGGCTAAAAAACGAGCACTGTTGCCACTGGCAACACTGGTTAAAAAACTGAGCGCTGCTGCCACTGGCAACATTGGTTAAAAGTCAGACAATGCTTTTACTGCCATGACAGAGATGAGGGTTCTGCAAATTTGTAACGGTGACGATCTGGTTTTAAGTTGTTTATATATCCCTTTCGCCCGGACTATCTCAAGCGTGTCAATACTCATTACCCACTAAAGAGAGGCGTTAGACATGTCTGATGGTAAAACAAAGGGCGGAACAACCGCTTCGCGAGCGGGGGCCCTACAGTCCTCTGTTAATATTCTGCTCCATACACATTACGCAATCCGGCTTTGGGAAGGCAGGAAACGTGATGCTCCGGACGAGACAGGGGTGAAAAAAAAGAGGCCTGAAATAATCAGCATGCCGCAAGCCATTGCGCGAGCTGGTAATGCTTCCCGGGATTCAGCGGCAGATAATCCCTATGCCGATATGGTTCTGTTACGGCTCGAAGAAGCCCTGCAACGAGCAACACTTAAAATTAATGAAAACGTCAGTTCACTGGATGCCATATTGTCAGCCGTACCCAAAGGGGTAACGCTCTCGGAAGTGGAATCAGCCGCTCCGTTAAATGTCAGCGTTTTCAGCCGTTCACCGTTAGGATACCGGTGCGTATGGCTTCTGGTCGGATATGATCAGTCAGCAATGAAAGCTTTCCAGGCTTTTCATTACGGACTGATTTCGCGTTCGCAACGTGACGCTATCCTGAACAATGGTGGCCATGCTGTTCGTCAGGTCTATGGCGTGATTCAGCCTTACCGGACACTTGCAGTGACTCGCCGTGATATTGCAGAAAAAACCACGCAAGGGCTTGTTGCCATTGAACGAAATGGCGAACCTGATCCGGATGTGTTAAGCGGTAAAAAACGTTCTTCGTTCTCACCACCGCTTAAAAACACCATAGCAGAGGAGGAATAATATGATTCGTCCTGTGTTCCTCCTTACCCCCTTCTTTTTGCTGAGCGGATGCGCAACAACGGACTGGTCCGCTATTAATAAACAGGTCAGCGATACCGCTACGAACCTGACAAAAACTTTGGGCGGCAACGGCAGAGGAGAACGTGGTGGGATGCCGCTGATGAGCCCGGTGGGGCAACAGGCCATGCAGGCCGTCGATAAAACATTCTTCGTGCCGGTCGATGTGGATACTGCGTCGGCCCGCCTGAAGCGCCATTACAAATTTATCTCCACGCAGGAGCTTGAGGCACTGCGACAGGCCGCAAATGACGGGGACTGGAAAGCGGCTGCTGAAGATGATGCGCATCCCGTCTGGGACGCCATACCGGGCAGCTATTACAAAATGGGTTCCGACTGGAACGGACGTGATCACTTGGATATCGAAATCGAGAAAAACGGGGCCGGCAGCAGGCTCTATGTTGTCTATCGCTCATCATCATCACAGCGTCTGGCCGGATCCGGCGTCAGGAAGCTGATGGATGATATTCGCGCTGTTGCGGCGGGGGAAAAACGCTGATGCGGGAGGCAACACATGCAACTCTTTCTGTGTGAAAAACCATCACAGGCAAAGGATATTGCCCGCGTGCTGGGCATCAGCAAGCGTGAGCAGGGATTTATCAGCGGAGGTAACATCGTTGTGACCTGGGCAGTCGGCCATTTACTCGAAACTGCCAGCCCTGAAGCCTATGGCGAGCAATATGGCAGGCCATGGCGTGCCGATGTTCTGCCTGTGTTGCCTGATGCCTGGAAAATGGTCGTCAAAGAGCAGACAAAATCGCAGTTCACCGTTATCAGTAAGCTCCTCAAAAAGGCGTCTGAGGTGGTCATTGCCACCGATGCCGACCGCGAGGGCGAGGTGATCGCGCGTGAGTTGCTGGAATATTGCCGCTACAGTGGCGCGGTACGCCGGCTCTGGTTGTCAGCCCTGGATGAGGCCAGCGTAAAGGAAGCCCTGGACAATATTCTTCCCGGGGAAAAAACAGCCCTGTTGTATGATGCCGGCAAGGGCCGGAGCCAGGCTGACTGGCTCATCGGTATGAATCTGACCCGCCTTTATACTCTCAAAGCCCGTGACTCAGGTGTGTCAGAAGTGCTGTCCGTCGGTCGGGTACAGACGCCGACGCTTGCCATGGTGGTTAACCGGGATAATGAAATTACGTCCTTCGTGCCAAAACCCTGGTGGCAGGTACATGCGCTGATTGAAAAAGGGGGCGTCCGCTTCCGGGCGGGCTGGGTGCCTGTTGAGCAGTACTGTGACGAGGAAAAGCGTTGCATCAATCCTCAGGCAGCCCGGGCGGTGGGACAGCTTTGTCAGCAGCAGGGCAGGGCTGCGGTACTGGAGGTGACACAGAAGCGGGAGAAAACGGCCGCGCCGCTCTGTTTTGACCTGGGCACCCTTCAGCAGGTCTGTTCCCGAAAATTCGGTATGGGTGCAAATGATGTGCTTGCCATTGCCCAGTCCCTTTACGAAACCCACAAAGCGACCACCTACCCCCGTACAGACTGCGGTTTTCTGCCAACCTCCATGCAGCAGGAAGTACCCGACGTTCTGGCAGCAGTGGCAAAATCCGATCCCGCTGTGGCCCCTGTACTGAATCAGCTGGACAGGGAATTTGTCTCGCGTGTCTGGAATGACAAGAAAATCACCGCGCACCATGCCATCATTCCCACCCGGCAGGCATTTGATTTGTCGCGCCTCAGCGCCGATGAGCTGAAGGTCTACCAGCTGATTCGCCAGCATTATTTCGCCCAGTTCCTTCCGCTGCAGGAATCTGACGTGACGGAGGCGTCTTTCAATATCGGTGGACAGCTGTTCCGTACACGCGGGAAAGTTGGTGTGGTGACGGGCTGGAAGTTGTTGTTCCGGACTGAAAAAGATGACGATGAAGAGGACGTCGACGGTGACAGCATGGCCCTGCCGGCGCTGGCAAAAGGGGAAATTTGCGCTGTCACCGGTTCTGAGGTTAAGGATATGAAAACCAGTCCGCCCAAACCGTTCACGGAGGGGACGCTGATTGCTGCCATGAAGAATGCGGCCAGTTTCGTCAGTGATCCCAGGCTGAAGAAAGTGCTGCGTGATAACGCCGGTCTGGGCACAGAGGCGACGCGTGCGGCCGTGCTTGAAACCCTCTTCAAACGACACTATCTGGAGAAAAAAGGGAAGCACATCCACTCAACGCAGATGGCACGGGAGTTGATTGCGGCGTTGCCGGAAACGCTGACGAGCCCGGGTATGACGGCATTATGGGAGCAGGCACTGGATGATATTTCGCAGGGGAAAATGTCGCTTGCGGCCTTTATGCAAAAGCAGCTGCAGTGGACCCGCCACCTTGTCGAAAAAGGCCGCCAGGACAGTGTGAAAATCACTGCTCCTGTCACGCCTCTCTGCCCGTTATGCAAAGGCCCCACACGTAAGCGTAAAGGAAAAAATGGTGATTTCTGGGGGTGCATACGCTATCCGGACTGTGAGGGAATTATCAGTACAGGTAAGAAGAAAGCAGCGAAGCGTAAAAAAACATCGGTTAAAGCTAAAACAGAATAATCCGCGCAGTATTGAACTATTTCACTGTACAATTCCGGGGCGAGTTCTGCTATTGTTGCCAGGCTTTGATGCATAAGTGCCCCGCTGGTCACGGTGCTGTAAGGTAAATTTTAACGGGATTTACCCGCAGCAGACCTGGCAGGAAGTTATTGCACACTAACTGACCTGTAAGACGCATGCACTCCGTGAAAACCGCGTCGGGATTATTCCCCGGAGACAGATGAGACGACCGCAGGTTAAGGCACTGACCCCAGGGCACCGGAAACGGTGCCCTTTTATTTTTACGGATCACGTTTTCTCTTTTGACCGTTGACATTCCGGGAGGGCGGTTTAATTATGAACGTGCTAAATCGTCGTTCATTCGACCACCAATGATTCAGTAGCCTGTGAGAATCGCCTTCGGGTGGCTACAGCGAAAGCTCCTGTAACCTGAAAGGGAGCAAACTTTGGTACATCTGCGCACCTTTGAAAGCAGATATCGCCTGTACAAGCGCATTACGACGCGGCGATGAAGGTTCCTTCAACATACCAGACTATCAGGATTCAGCTGAGCCTGACCCCCGACGGGAAACCACTCCCGTCAGGGCAGATGGTTTCTCCGTCGTACCTGTTCTTACCCTCCATGGAGAAACATCATGTCTGCAAACAACACTTCTGCACCTGCAAAATCTGAGTACTTCAACCTGACAATCAAAGGCATCGGGTATCTCAGCAACATCCGCCAGGTTCACCATCAGAATGGCTCGTTCCTCAGTTGTGTAATCAATGCACTGAGTGGCCCGACTGATAATCCGGCCTACGTCCGTTTTGACATTTCTGTCTCAGGTAAAGAGGCTACCAGCCTTATCGCCCGCTGCCAGAAAGCCGTCGATGAAGACAAGAAAGTCCTGTTGGGTTTTAACCTGAGTAACCCGTCCACGGACATATTTACGCTGAACAAAGGTGACCATGCCGGCGAACAGCGCGTCAGTCTGAAAGCCCGCCTGATCAAGGTGGACTGGATCAAAATAGGCCAGGAGATGGTTTATAAGGCTGAAAAAACGGACTCCCAGCCGCCACAAAATAGCACCATGCAACAGCAATACGCAGAAAACTCTTTCTGATCGTACTTTTCTCAACCGTCCTGATGAAAACAGACTGCCTTATCAGGGCGGTCTGTTTTCTTATTGTCTTTATCTTTAAGGAAACTTCTTATGCAACAACCAAATGGCATTCTGGCCGCACAGGCCGGCTATACGTTATCCCTTCAGGTTCTCAGCAGCGTGCGTGGTTATTATATTGGTACTCAGTGTGATGAGGGACTGGTGTCCCGTGAATCCGTGGAGTATTACAGAGGCCATGAGCAGGCGGCACAGGCGCTGGAAAACGGCACATGGACGCAGCGGACGTCTGCGTGAGGGGCGTTAACCAGGCATTGTTTCTGGATGCCTGGAATGACTATTTCAGCCAAACGGGTCAGCTTCGATGAGGCCACGATGTGGGTTGAATTCAGCGACGCCTGTAGCATCGGTGTGCCGCTGGCATGGTTTCCACGCCTGTTGAATGCTTCAACTGAACAGCTTAACAGCTATGAACTGATTCCCCGTGGTATCCACTGGGACGCGCTGGACAAAGACACTTCTCTTGCGGGTTTGCCTGAAGGCCGCGGCGACGTGGCCCATCGTCCCCATAAAGTAGCCTGACAGCGCGCTATTAGTGAAAAACGCTGGCTTTTGCCGGCGTTTTTTTTCATCAACGGAAAATCAGTTGTTAATTGAGCGAAACCGGACCGATTCCGCACAGTGAGGGCTATTTTATCACTGTACAGGAAAATTCCGGATGAAACGTAACACCTCTCACAACGTATTTTCACCAGGCAGGCTTGCTACTGTTCTTTCCCTGCTGCTCCTTGCGGGTTGTGTTTCCCAGCCGCAAAAGTTGCAGCAACGCGCGCCTGCTGACCCGATACCCGGCACCACCGTCACCCGCAACGTTCAGTCGGTCTCTCCGGACGAGTATGCGCGGACGCCGGAAGTGGTGCGCTACGATCGTTATCTGCTGGTCAGTACCGATCCGCAGGCGGCCCAGCGCGACCCTCTCTCGCAGATTATTGATATCCGCATCCCCTCATCCCTGCATCCCACCGTGGCGGATGCACTGCGTTACGTCCTGCACCAGTCCGGTTATTCCCTGTGCGCGACCGGCTCCGCCAATGGCGTGCTTTATCGCCAGGCATTGCCGGCAGTTCAGTACCAGCTGGGCCCGATGCGCCTGCGTACTGCCCTGCAGGTCCTGGCCGGTCCGGCCTGGCAGCTGGAAGTGGACGATGTGCAGCGGGTGGTCTGCCACAGCCTGCGCGATGGCTACCGGCTGCCGGTCACCCAGCTTCCGCCGCCGGTCAGCACCTGGTCCACGCCTGCGCCGTCAGCAATGTCACAACCTGCTATCAGCACACCTCAGTCAGCACCCGTTAAACCTGTCAGCGGAGGGTTTCTGAGAAAATGAGCGAACAGCAACCATTCCATACGGCCGCCGCGCCGGCCCGTAAAAGATTCAGCTGGCGTCCTCGCCGCCTTATCTGGAGCGCTGCCGCAGGTGTGGCGCTGGCCGGCATTCTGGCGCTGGGCTACACTGCCTTCAGTCCGGGCATATCGAACCTTGATGAGCGTCTTGCACGCCTTGAATCTCAGGGCAATACAGCGGCCACTGTTGAGACAGTGGCGGCCCTGCAGTCAGATGTGAACGCGCTCAGAACCGGTCTGCAGGATACCCGGGAAAAACTTGGTGAGATGCAGCAGGCGCTTAACGCAGCAGCGAAACAGACCGGCAGCGACGAAGCCGTGCATCAGTCATTACGCGCCCTTCAGGATGCCCGGCAGGGGCTGGAAACCCGCCTGAGTGCGCTCGCTGAGCAACTGACAGCGCTGAAATCACAGTCTGCACCCGACACATCCGTCGCCGCACCGGTTAAAAAAACTGAACCTGCAGCAAAAAAGTCCCGTTCCGCTGACACACGTCGTACTGCTCCGTCCCTTCGCGTGGCCCGCACTGCGCCTTTTGTGCTGACGGGCGTGGAGAAACGGGGAGCGGAGTCCTGGGCTGCCATCGCCCCCCGGGGCTACAGCAGCCTGTCGCAGGTGAAGCTGGTCGGAGAGGGCGAAACTGTGGCCGGCTGGACGCTGGTCAGTGCTGGTTATGGTGAGGCGACGTTTCGGGTTAACGGTCGCCTGACCCTGCTCAGAGCAGAATAACGGAGCGAATAATGAAACTGAAACATACCTTTTTAGCTGCCATCCTGCTGAGTCCACTAGCCCTGGCCGCGACCATATCAGGACAGACGGATGTCAGCCGACTGGAATCAACACAACGGGCGGACTCCGCACAACGAAATCTGCAGCAGCAGGCCGGTCAGTGGGGACTCAGTGTCGATGATTATCAGCGTTATCAGCAGTTGATGAAGGGGCCCCGGGGTATCCAGTCGCCGGGGCTCGATCCGCTTTCCACCCTGGGTATTGAGGCGCAGACGCCGGCAGAGCGCCGTAAGTTTGCTGAAAAGTGGGTGAAGGAAGAGTTTGCCCGTACCCGGAAGGAGCTTGATTTCCAGCGAGAGGTGAATGCGGCCTGGCAGCGCCTGTATCCGGGCACATTGCCGGTCAATATGGGGAACGCCTCCGGCGTGGCGCACGACAGTGGTGGCCGGCTGGCGCTGTTCGTCAGGTCAAAAGACTGCGCTACCTGCGACGCAAAACTGTCTGCCGTGCTGGCTGACAACCGGCCGGTGGACATCTATCTGGTCGACAGCCAGGGCAGTGATGATGCGCTGCGCAGCTGGGCGCGGGAACATCACATTCCTGTGGAAAAGGTCCGCAAACGCCAGATCACGCTTAACCATGACGGCGGCCGGTGGGTGCGCTTTGGTAATGGCCTGATGCCGGTTTTACTGCAACAGGCGGGAGACGGTAAATGGGCAATCGCAGCATTCTGACCGGCGCGCTGGCGCTGGGCTTACTGATGGCGGTCGTCCCTGACGGCCATGCTGACCAGACGGTGCCGGAGGGTTATGTCCGCGTGGCCATGGCGCACGGTGTGCCTCCTGAAGCGCTTTACTCGGTATCACTGAGCGAGTCTTCGCGCAAACTTCCCCGCGGCGTGCGGCCATGGCCCTGGACCATCAATGTGGCAGGCAAAGGATATCGCTATGAGACGCACCTGCAGGCCTGGCAGGCGCTGCAGGTTTTTATGAAGCGTCACCCACTTAAGCGCATCGATGTCGGTATTGCCCAGGTCAATCTGGGCTGGAATGGTCACCATTTTGCCTCGACGTGGGAGGCGTTTGACCCTTACACCAACCTGAACGCCGCCGCCACCATTCTGCGTGAGTGCTGGGCGCGTAAGCCCGGCAGCTGGCTGGATGCGGCTGGCTGCTACCACCATCCCGCAGGTGGTCAGCCTGCTGCACGTTACCGCGCCATCGTGAGAGGACATCTGGCAAAAATCAACCCTGTCCCCCGCATTTCTGCGCCGGCAGCTGAAGCGCCCCGTTCGGTTGCTGCACTTACCCCCGATCCAGGCTTCGTCTGGACTGAGCCCGGGAGATAACCCTGATGAAAATGCTTTCGTTACTGCTGTTCACCCTCCTTCCCCTGACCAGCCATGCTGAACTGAACGTCATTGCTGACCTGGGGGGGCAGGATGCTGCCCCGTATTTTGAGGCCATCAATAAACAGCCCGGCATGAGCATGGAAAACGACACCACATCTTCACCTCCGTCACCTGTGCTGCAGGGCGAAGCCGCCATGCTGCCGGTACTCACTCCGGAGTTGCGCCCGGGCAGTGTTCCCGACCGACCGCTGCAGTTGCCCGGCATCGGGGCGTTGTTTCTGATTGGGGATGATGATCTGTCCCGTGAATGGCTGAAGGCCAATGCCGGTGCGCTGGCTGAACAGCATGCGGCCGGGATGATAGTCAATGTCACAGACATGGATGCCGTGCGCGAGCTGCGCGAGCTGGCACCCGGTGTCAGCCTGGCCCCGGCTTCCGGCAGTGAACTGGCCCGTCGCCTCCAGATTGCGCATTATCCGGTACTTATCACCGATACCGGCCTGACGCAGCAGGTTAAGCCGTAATGAGCGCGCCAGATATCAACGGTCTGCTGATGGCGCACCCTTATGGGGCGGTCATACTGGTCGTCCTTTTCCTTGTGGTGATGGCCTTTCTGAACCTGCGCCGGCAGGAGAAAGCCAGCACCCGTCGTCACCGGCGATACCGGGCAACGGCGGAGCGGGTACTGAATAAGCTTAACAGCCTGCCGGGAGGCGGGCAGCGCCTGACTTATTTGCGCAAAATCAGTCCCTATGTCTTTGAAGAGCTGGTGCTGTCTGCCTTTGAGCGTCAGGGGCTGACCGTGGTGCGTAATGCCTCCTACAGCGGTGACGGCGGCCTTGATGGCCAGGTCATCATCGACGGCGAGTACTGGCTTATCCAGGCCAAACGGTACAGTCGTGCTGTTTCCCCCGCACATGTTGAGGACTTCGACAGGCTTCTCCTGGAGTCGGGCCGCCGGGGGCTGTTTATCCACACGGGCCGTACCGGGAAAAAAAGCCACATTCTTCGTATGACGTCACCGCGCCTGCGCATTATCAGCGGACAACGCCTTCTGGCCATTCTCGCCGGTCAGGACGTCCGGCAGTATCTCTGAGGAATCTCTTATGCATATCATCATCCTGAACAGCCTGCGTTACGTTTTATGTCTTCTGTCCTGTTTACTCCGTCATGCCGTTTTCCTGCCTTGCGCTTTCAGCGGTGTCCTTCTGCTTGCCTGGCTTGTTTTCGGCCATCCGGTCAGTGACCTGAACGACCTGCTGCAGAAGGCGTCAACGGCATGGCGCACCGCGTTGCCCGGACACGACATGTGGGAGGAATGCTCGGTGCCGGATAATCCGGCTCCGCAAAGGGGGCGTATACCTGCATGGCCGACGGTAAAATTATAAAGGAGGCAGCCGATGAGTAACCGTTACGTTATTGAAGCCCTGCTGCGTCCGGCCGTTGAGCTGAATACCGCCGTGGTATCGGGCGTGGCGGCGTATGTCTGTGTGCAGGCCCCCTGGGCTGTCGCCCTGGCTCCGTCTGTCAGCTATGTCACCGCTGCCGGGTTTGCGGCGCTGGCTGTCACCCGCACCCATCAGGGGATGAAGATTATTCGCTACCGCCGGAATCTCCGCCGCCTGCCGCGCTATGTCATGAGCACTAAACAGATCCCCGTCAGTCATCGTCGTCTGTTTCTCGGGCGGGGTTTCCGCTGGACCCAGAAACACACCCAGCGCCTGCAGGATACGCTGCGCCCGGAAGTGGCCCGTTACCTGCAGCCGAGCCGCTTTTACCTGGGGGCGCGTCAGCTCGAAATGATGACAGAGCATCGTCTGCCCTGGCTGAGCAAGCTGCTGAGTGCCGATACACCGCTGAACCCGGTGCGGCCACTACCACCGGTGGGCGGGAATCCGGCGTTACACGGCATCGAACCCGACGAAAAAGATGTCACCCTTGCCCTGGGGGAGCGAGTTGGCCATACGGTGGTTTATGGCACCACGCGCGTCGGTAAGACCCGGCTGGCAGAGCTGCTGGTCGCCCAGGATATCCGGCGGGGTGAAGTCACCATCGTGTTTGATCCGAAAGGTGACGCAGACCTGATGAAACGCGTCTGGGCAGAGGCCCACCGGGCCGGGCGCGGGGATGAACTTTATATTTTTCATCTCGGCTGGCCTGAAATTTCAGCCCGTTATAATGCCGTCGGGCGTTTTAGCCGCGTGTCAGAGGTGGCGTCCCGCGTGGCCGGTCAGCTTTCAGGGGACGGCAATAATGCCGCCTTTCGTGAATTTGCCTGGCGGTTCGTCAACATTATTGCCCGTGCGCTTGTTGCCCTGGGGGAACGCCCCGACTACACGCTGATTATGCGCTACGTGAACAATATCGCCGATCTCTATATCCGCTACGCCGGGAAAATCATTCATGAGCAACTGCCGGCTCTGCAGACACAGATTGAAAATAATCAGCAGGTTCTGGAAGAGGAGGACGTGCCCCGTAACATGCAGGAACAGCCGGATGCCTTACGCATCTGGGCCATCGAGGTTGCCCTGAGTTCAGAGGAAGGCAAGAAACTCTATGATCCTATCCTCGACGGACTGCGGTCAGCGGTGCGTTATGACCGCACTTACTTTGACAAAATCGTAGCGTCGCTGCTGCCGCTACTGGAAAAACTGACTACCGGCAAAACTGCTGAACTGCTGGCTCCCGATTATCTCGATATGGATGACTCACGGCCCATATTTGACTGGGAGCAAATCATCCGTAAAAAAGCCGTGGTCTATGTGGGACTCGATGCGCTCAGCGACAGTATGGTGGCAAGCGCCGTGGGCAATTCCATGTTCGCCGATCTGGTGAGCGTGGCTGGCCATATCTACAAACACGGTATTCATGCCGGGCTACCGGGAGAGGGGGAGAGCAAGGTCCCGATTAACCTGCACTGTGATGAGTTCAATGAGCTGATGGGGGATGAATTTATCCCACTTATTAACAAAGGGGGCGGTGCTGGCATGCAGGTGACGGCCTATACCCAGACGTCTTCTGATATTGAGGCCCGCATCGGGAATGCAGCCAGGACGGCCCAGGTGCAGGGTAACTTTAACAACCTGATTATGCTGCGCGTCAGGGAAAACCGCACCGCCGAGCTGCTGACCACGCAACTGCCGCAGGTGGAAATTTACACCAAAACGCTGGTCTCCGGGCACCAGGACACGGCAGATGTCAACGCTGACCAGGACTTCACCTCAAGCACCCAGGACCGCGTCGGGACGGTAAAAGTCCCTTTGCTGGAGCCGGCTGATATTGTGACGCTGCCGAAAGGGCAGGCATTTGCCCTGCTGGAGGGCGGGCAGCTGTGGAAAATCCGCATACCGCTGCCTGCCGGGGACGCTGATGATGTGCTGATGCCGGAAAGTATCGAGAAAATAGCGGAAGAGATGCGACGCAGCTATCACAGCGGCGAATCTTGGTGGCGGGATGGTCCGGGCCTGAACGTGCCGGTCACTGGAGGGGAGAATGGCTGAGGTAAAACGTTCCCCACAGCAGCAAACGCTGCCGGAGCGCAAACACGGCATGCTGTATAACCTGCTCTGGGGCTGGCCATGGGCCCTGGTGGGCGTGGTGCTGTCCTCGCTGCTGCTGAGCCTGCTGATGGAATATATCGGCATCGCCTTCTTCTGGCCGGAAGCCGGGGCGGCGCACAGTGAAGCGGTTATGAACACCGAGCTGGGGTGGCTGTCCACTGAGTTCACCCGCAGCCTGCTGCTGTCTGAGCCATCGGTGACGGTTGTGCGCTGGGTGAGCACAGCGTATCAGAGGGCCTTTGTGGACAGTGGCTTTCTTGACTGGGTCCGGCAGCAGTATGCGCACCAGATGCACAGTGACAATGCCGTTACGCGGGAAATCAACAGCTGGAGCGGCTGGCTTACCGGCTACCTGCGTGAATACCTGCTGGCCACGGTATGGATAAGCATTATCACCCTGGTCCGTGTCACCATCCTGGTGCTGTCCGTTCCACTGTTTGTACTGGTCGTGGTGGTGGCCCTGGTTGAGGGGCTGGGGCGGCGTGATCTGCGGCGTTATGGGGCGGGGTATGAAAGTGCTTTTGTCTATCACCATGCCAGGAGGCTGGTCAAACCGGCAGCCGTGGTGCCCGCCATGCTGTACCTTTCCTGGCCCACTGCAGTCTACCCCAATCTGCTGTTGTTGCCGGCGGCTGTCCTGTTGGGTATCGCTGTGACCGTGACCACTGCCTCATTCAAGAAGTATCTTTAAATCAGGGCTGGACGGAGGCGTGCAAAATGTGTTTTGCACGCCTGCCGTCAGCAGACAAGCCACGAAACGACCGTTACTGGCGCGTCAGTTGTTTTGAGAATTCGCTAAGGCGATATTTACCTGCTCCCTGACCAGAACCAGAAAATTATGGGGGGTGATGCCCCACAGCAACGGATCGAAATACACACCATATCTTTTACTGAAGGCCATATTCATCGTATCCCCCAGAGCCAGAAAATCGTCAATGTCTTCGAGAAGCGCCATCTGCATCGCCTTTCCTGCCTGCTGGTTATAGGCGTCAATTTTGGGCTGGAGTGCTTCACTGTCATCAATCAGGTCGTAATCATGCCCAAAATAGTTGCAGACCAGATTATCGAGTTCCAGGGGGGTATCACGCTGTTTCATCATTCACTTATTTCACTCATGCTCCTGTACTCTCTTATCAGATGTCTGAATTATAGACAGCATAATACAGCTTATCCCCGGATAACTTGCTGTGTCGCATCAGGTTTGTTTTTATTACGTTTAGAACTGAATGAATAAAAGAGGAATCAGAATATGGCTGAAGAGGCAAAGAGAGGTCTGACCTACGACATGGCATTGCGGGAAGGCTTCGAACCTGGAGAATATGACTGGAAAAATATACCTGAGGGAACATGGCCGGCACGACTGGATTTCAAAATATGGTCCAATAAATCCAAAGTCGGCCATCTTGTCTGTTATATGACGTCTCTTGATAATTCGCAGCGTTACAGGCTGTCAGCGTTCCGCCAGGGGGACGGAACGACACGATATACCCCCAAAGACGGCGGGATCGATTTTTCAGAAAAAGGCCTTGAAGGGCATATCTTTCTGGTCACAACCGTGACGACATCAAAAGGGGGAAGCACCTGGGTCGCCGCGGAATATGATGAATAAATCCGGCTCCGGTCGCCTTATCGATTAATTTTCAAAATCCTGTTTAGGGTTTATCGCTGACCCGACGCTCCCTCTTTCGCATCCTGTCCGCACCCCTTAATCCTTCTGGAGGTGCGTATGAACTCAAATCGTCCGGCCATGCGGCGCAACCGTTGTGTCCCGGGCATCACTGGCCTGGTATTGCTGATCTTTCTGGCATCAGCTGCACAGGCATCCGAGAAAGACGAGCTTGCGTCTGTTCAGCGTCAGCTGGGCCAGGTTCAGGCTTCGCTTGAAAGGGCCCGCGTGGCGGCTGCACAGGCCGACCCGGCTGACCGTGGCCGCTTTTTCTTTGATTACCGTCAGGCCACATCCGATCTCAACACCATCCGTAGCGGTATTGACCGCTATCTGGAGCCCTCCCGCGCGCAACCGCGTGACCCGTCTTTTGTGGCCGGTAATTACCGGCGGGAGCGGCCCTGATGCCTATGACGTCCGAACAAACGAACGCGTTTAAAGCCGGCTCCGGCAGTCTTGATGTGAACATCCTTCATCTGCTCTGCATCGGGGCACTGCTGGCGTTTCTTTTTCTGTGGGCCGCGTGGGCGCTGTCGGATGTCTGGACCGGCTGGAGTAACACAACAGTGCGGGACGCGGCGCTGGGGCGTTTCGCCGTCCGCACCGTGCTGCTGTTGCTTGTGTGTATCTGGATGTTCGCCAGTTAACCCGATTATTAACGTTACGTCAGGAGATTAATTCCATGCATCAATTTGAGTCTGTTGTTGCCCGTCTGTGCCGTCTCGCCAGTCGTACGCTGACCCGCGCCGGTACGCTTGCCATTCTGGGCTGGCTCAACTGCAGGCCGGCCTTTGCGGGGTTGCCAAGCGTTGAAGCGCCTGCGTCCGGAGGCGGAAGCGGACTGTCCGGACAAATCAAGGGCTACCTGCAGGACGGCATTGTTATCGGGGGGCTGGTCGTGGCGGCCGTTGCCTTCATCAACGTTGCTATTGCAGCCCTGCACACCTTCACCGAAGTCCGCAATGAGAAAGCCACCTGGACCAAATTCGGGGCAATTGTGGTGGTGGGGGTGGTTCTGCTGGTTACCGTTATCTGGCTGCTCGGCAAGTCTGCCGACATTCTGCTGTAGGAGCCTGCGAAGATGCAGACCATTCGTTTTTTACCTGACCGTCTCAACAGTGAGCCTGTGGTGTTTCGCGGATTCACCACCCATGAGATGGGGCTGGCTGCTCTTGCCGGCGCGGGTGCGGGTCTGCTCCTGTCACTGCCGTTTATCCCGCTTGCCGGCTGGGTTGTCGTTCCCACCGGCCTGCTGGTCATGCCGCTGCTGCTTGTCTGGTTCGGCGGCCGCTGGATGGCCAGACTCAAGCGCGGTAAGCCCGAGAACTGGCTCTGGCAGCGACTGGAGACGAAAAAACGCCGGCTGGGGATGGGCAATCCGAAACTGATTGTTGATGCCCGGGGCTGGTCAGTGAAACGTAACAGGAGAGCCTCATGAGCCGTTTTCGCCATGCGGTAAAAGACCGCGACCAGCATATTCAGACGCTGCGTATTGTCTGCGCCGTGCTTGCTTTTTTCCTTATGTTTGCCTGTGCCGGCTGGATGCTGGCACCCAGTAAGCTGACCGTTCATAACCCGCCGGATTTACGCACCGGCAGCACGCGCCCGTGGTGGGAAGTGCCGCCCCCGACAGTCTACTCCTTTGCGTTCTACATTTTTCAGCAGCTCAATGCCTGGCCGAAAAACGGCGAGGTGGACTATTCCGCCAAAATCAATGCTCTGTCGCCGTATCTGACGCCGTCCTGTCAGGATTTCCTGAAAGCGGATGCAAAGAAACGCGGTGACGCCGGGGAGCTCACCGACCGCGTGCGCGTGGTGTATGAAGTACCCGGTCGCGGTTACCAGTCACAGAGCGTGACCGTACAGGATCGCGATCACTGGATAGCCCGCCTGGACGTGGTGGCCGATGAATATTTCCATGCCGAGCCGGTGAAACGCGCCCTGGTGCGTTATCCGCTGAAAGTGGTGCGCTGGGAAGGTGATGCGGAGCGCAACCCGTTCGGTCTGGCGCTGGACTGTTATGCCGGTGTGCCCCAGCGTCTGGAGGCGACACCGCCTGTACCTGAACCGGAGAAGTCAGGAGTGTTTCAGTGATGAGTATAAAAAAACACTACCGCGCCGGGCTGATGGCGCTGTCCTTCGCCCTGCTGCCCCTGGCGACGCTGGTATCACGTCCTGCCGGCGCAGATGAGCTGATGAAATGGGAGCGTATTCCGCTGCAGATCCCCCTGAAGGTGGGGCAGGAGCGGGTGGTCTTTGTGGACAAAAACGTCCGCGTTGGTTTTCCGCCGGCGCTTAACGGCAAGCTCCGGGTACAGAGCACCGGCGGGGCCGTCTACCTGAAAGCCGACAGCGCCTTCCCGCAGACACGGGTACAGATGCAGGATGTGGAAAGCGGCGAGGTTCTGCTGTTTGATATCGCCGCCGGTGAAAAGGGGCCGGCCGAACCAGTCCGGCTGGTCTACAGCGGTGACGTCAGCACGCTGAGTCACGCCAGCGATGCGGCCGGTCAGTCAGGTGGTGCAGACCGGAGTGCTTCCGGATCAGGCTCGTCAGCCCCCACCGACTGCGATGATGGCAAGCAGACAAAGCGAAAAAGAATCCGCTACAGCGCCCCCATTCCGGTGCTGCTGACCCGTTATGCCGCCCAGAGCCTTTATGCGCCGGCCCGAACGGTCGAGGCGGTGCCCGGTATTCACCCGGTCAACCTGCATCTGCCCCGACGCGTCAGCACGCTGTATCCCTCTGAACCATTAACGGTTACGCCGCTGGCGGCCTGGGGGGTGGCAAACCGCAACGTGGTGGCTCTCAGGCTCACGAATACCAGCAGCCGTAAGGTCGTTCTGGATCCGCGTGCGCTGCAAGGGCAGTTTGTGTCCGCCACCTTCCAGCACCGCTGGGTTGGTCCCGCCGGCACGCCGGAAGACACCACCACGGTTTATGTGGTGACCGCTGGTCGTCCGGAGAGCGCCTTCATCGCTGAGCCGTCTGTACTGCGTAAAGCGGCCCGCGCAGTAAAACAGGAGGCCCGCCATGCAGATTAAATCCAATGCCCTGGTGAAGTTTATCGTGCCGGCCGTGGTGATTGCCGGGCTGGCCGTTGGGCTCAAAAGCTGCAAAAACGAACCGGCAGAGCAACCTCAGGCAAAACAAAGCGGCTCTCTGAAAAAACTCTCGCCGGATGAACTGAAGGCGCTTGGGGTGGAAGGTGACACGCCGCAGGACACCCTGCGCACGCTCATTGGCCGGCTGAATGATGTGCGTGACCGCCAGAAAATGCTGGATAAGCAGAACGCGGATTTGATGAAAGAAAACGAGCGTTTGCGCCGACGCAATCAGGACGTTTCAGGACAGGTGAATGAGGCCGTTAATGATCTGCGTGAGCAGTACGACAAGCGGCAGGCTCAGCTTCAGAACGAACAACTGAACATGGCGGCGAAAATCCAGGAGCTGACTGACAAACTTAAAAAGTCTGACAGCGAGAAAAAAACGGCGGACAGCGATATCCCGCTGGGACTGGGCCTGGACGGCATGGGTAGCAGCACCGGAGGAAGCGCTTCTCAGGGCAGCGACGGCATGATGTGGGTCTCGCCGACGGACCAGAAAGAGACGGATCTGCGCGACGCGGCCAGCGGCAAAGCGTCCCCTCAGTTCCCGACCTCTTTTCTGGGGGACAATGAGCTGACCCGCCAGAAAGCGGCCTATGAAGCGAAAGTGAAGGGCCGTACGAATGAAAAAGGGGCGGAAGAGAGCGCCGAGCCGGTTTACACGCTGCCGGAAAATTCCACGCTGGTCGGTAGCCGCGCCATGACGGCACTGCTTGGCCGTGTACCCATCAACGGCACTGTGACCGATCCTTATCCGTTCAAGGTGCTTATCGGTAAGGATAACCTGACGGCAAACGGCATTGAGCTGCCGGACGTCGAAGGGGCGATTGTTTCCGGGACGGCAAGCGGTGACTGGACGCTGTCCTGCGTGCGCGGGCAGGTTAACAGCGTCACCTTTGTCTTTTCCGACGGTACGGTACGCACCCTTCCCGGACCAGACACCAGTAACAACGCCGGCGGGCAGAATAATAACGCTCAGGCTAAACAGGATACCGGCACCAGTGGCGGTATCGGCTGGATTTCGGATGAAAACGGGATCCCGTGCATTGGCGGCGAACGTAAGTCCAACGCCTCCACCTACCTGCCCACTATCTTTGGCCTGTCGGCTGCCGGTGCAGCGGGTGAAGCGATGAGCCAGGGACAGTACACCACGCAGAACAACGTGAATGGCATTTCGGCCACCATGACCGGCGACGCCGGGCGGGCGGCGCTGGGGAAAGCCATTTCCGGCGGTATATCTGAAACCACGGACTGGATCAAACAACGCTACGGGATGACGTTTGATGCCATTTATGTGCCGCCGGGTGCCCGTCTCGCCGTGCATATCACCCGTCAGCTGGCCATTGATTATGAAGATAAAGGCCGTAAGGTGCGCTACGACTTCACCCTGCCGGGTGGCGTCAGCGACAACGGCGGACTGGACTGAGTGACTGTGCCGTTTCGTGGTGCAGCCCGGAAATTCCGCGCCGGCTTTACTGCCCGCGTATGACGTTACGGGAGCCGGGGCTCCTGCTGAATGTCAGTGCGTTCGTTTTTATCTGCGGCGGTTACGATCCGGCCGCCTCACAAAGGAGATACCGGTAATGTACAGAACGGTTTTCATTCTGGCCCTGAGCTGTGTAATGCTCAGCGGCTGCTCAACCTCCAAAGAGGAAATGCTGCCGGCGGGCGATAACACCATGCTGGAACTGTGGAACGGGGCAGATGGCGGCAGTACTTCCCGCCAGTCAGCGGTGGCCCGTGACACGCTGCGGCGACCGCTGACTGGCAGCGAAACGCAGGCGGACGCGCAGGCCGACCGCAGCTACAGCCGTACTCAGGAAAGTGAAATCACCCAGCAGTTTCCCCGGCTGCCCAACCCCGACATGGTGATGTACCTGTATCCCCATCTGGTTGACGGTAACACGCCGGTGCCGGGTTACAGCACTGTGTTCCCGTTCTACAGCCAGACGCAGTATGCCATGCCTGGCGAGCGCACGGAGGCTCTGTAATGTTTTCACTGTTTACGCGTAATAAATCCACCGACCGGCAGACGCCGGTTGATGACGGCCAGTCCGTTCAGTCAGATGAAACCCTGACCGCGGCCGTGAAGGGCCGGCACCCCCTGAAGCGCCCCGGGAAAATGACGCGCCAGGATGAGGCGAAGGTCTATCACGCCAATCCGTCCATCATTGACTTTTTGCCCTGGGCAGAATTTCTCGATGAAGAGCAGTGTCTCCTGCTTGACGACGGCGTGTCGGTGGGGGCCGTTTATGATGTGACACCGGTGGCGACCGAAGGACGAACCGAAGAGCGCCTGGAGCAGATCAGGGACTCAGTTGAGGATGCTCTTCAGGACAGCTTTGATGAACATGACGTGAATCCCTGGGTCGTGCAGTTCTTCTGCCAGGACGAGGACGACACTGACGCCTACCTGGACAGACTGCGCGGGTATGTCAAGCCGCATGCACAGCACACGGCGTTTACTAACGCCTGGCTGGGTGAAATGGAGCGCCATATTCGCAGTATTTCCCGGCCTGAGGGACTTTTTACTGACTCGCTGATTACCGGCCAGCCGTGGCGCGGGCAGCAGCGCCGTACCAGGATGGTTGTTTATCGCTGGCTGGGGAAAAGCCGGGATCCAATGCCGCCGGTGGCGATGCTCAATCAGGTGTGTGACCGGGTTGTGAATGCCCTGGGCGGGGTGGGGATCCGCTGCACCCGACAGAATGGTCTGCAGGTGCATGGCTGGCTGCTGCGGCTGTTCAATCCGTCACCGGACTGGGTGGAGAAAACCACGCTCTATCGGCAGGCTGCTTATGCAGACCCTCGCGAGACGCCTGAAGGCACCGTGCCGGTCAGCAATGATTTTGCCGAAACCCTGTGGTTCACGCCGCCGGTTTCAGACCCGGAAAACGGCGTGTGGTGGATTGACAACAAACCACACTGTGCGGTGGCGGTGGAAAAGCTGCGCACACCGCCGGAGCCAGGTACCCTTACCGGCGAGAAAAGCCGGGGTGAAAAGAAAATTAATGCCCTGATGGATATGTTTCCGGAAGGGACCATGGTGTGTATGACCGTAGTGGTGCAGCCTCAGGACCGGCTTGAAGAGCAGTTTAACCGGCTGTCGAAAAATGCGGTCGGTGAGAATACCGAGTCGGGCCGTGTTCGCCAGGATGTGAAGACGGTAAAAGAGTATCTGGGCAACCGGCACAAGTTGTACCGGGCGGGGATCACCTTCCTGCTGTGCGGCGATGATATGGTCAGCCTGAAGCGCAAGCGACTGGCGCTGGCCACCGTATTGCTGGGTGCCGGTCTGCAGCCGGTACGTCCGGAGTTTGAAGAAGGTCCACTGAACTGCTGGCTGCGGGCACTGCCGATGTGTTTTGACCCGGACAGTGACAAAAAACACTGGTATACCCGTCTGACCTGGGTTCAGCACCTGGCCGGTCTTCTGCCGGTAACCGGGCGGGAAACCGGCACGGGGAATCCTGGCTTCAGTTTTTTCAACCGCGGCGGGGATACCCTGACATTCGATCCGCTCAATAAGCTCGACCGCACCCAGAACGCGCATCTGCTGCTGTTCGGCCCGACCGGGGCGGGCAAGTCGGCCACGCTGTGTGCCGCGCTCTCCCAACTGATGGCCGTCCATCGTCCGCGGCTGTTTATTGCGGAGGCCGGGAACTCGTTCGGCCTGCTGGCCGACTTCTTTGACAGCCTCGGGCTGACAGTGAATAAAATCAGTGTTAAACCCGGAAGCGGCGTCAGTCTGCCGCCATTTGCTGATGCTCACAAACTGGTGGAAGAAGGCCTGGCCGCACAGGCCGTGGATGAGAGCGACCTGCCGGATATCGACACGGACGACGATGGCGAGGATGACAAGCGTGACGTTCTCGGTGAAATGGAAATCTCCGCGCGCATGATGATCACTGGCGGCGACCCGAAAGAAGAGGCTGACCTTAAGCGTGCAGACAGGGCGATGATACGTGAGGCGCTGCTGATGGCCGCGCATACCACGTATAAGGAAGGGCGGCAGATGTTGCCGTCGGACCTGCAGAAGGCGTTGTATGACATTGCCTCTGACAACGATGAGGGTGCCATCAATGTCCGCAATACCCAACGCAAGGCGAAAGCGGCGGAAATGGCGGAATCCCTGGGCATGTTTACGCAGGCCGGCAGCTTTGAAGCGGAGCTGTTCAACCGCGAAGGAGAGCTGTGGCCAGAAGCGGACGTGACGCTGGTTGACCTGGGGCATCTGGCGCGTGAGGGCTATGAGGCGCAGATGGCCCTGACCATGGTCTCGATGACCAATATGATTAATAACATCGCGGAGCGTGACCAGTTCCTGGACCGGGATATAGTCTTCACGGTGGATGAGGCGCATATCGTCACGGTCAACCCGCTGCTGTCGCCGTATATGACCAAGGTGGTCAAGATGTGGCGTAAACTCGGGGCCTGGCTGTGGCTCGCTACCCAGAACCTTAAAGATTACCCGGATATTGCCGAAAAAATGCTGAACATGGCGGAATGGTGGATTTGTCTGACCATGCCCCCGGAAGAGGTGAAAGATATCAGCCGGTTCCGCGCGCTCACGCCGGAGCAGGAATCGGTGCTGCTTTCCGCCAGTAAACTGTCGGGGTGTTATACGGAAGGCGTGGTGCTGGCGAAGCGGATCGAAGCGCTGTTTCGTGCCGTGCCGCCCAGTCTCTTCCTGGCTCTGGGCATGACGGAAAAAGAAGAGAAAGCCGAACGCCGTGCGCTGATGAATGAATTTAACTGCAGCGAACTGGAAGCGGCAAAACGCGTCGCGCAGAATCTCGACCGTCTGCGCGGTTTGACGGAGAAACAACAGGGGCCTGCCACGGTATGATGACACTGAAGTATCCTGAACCCGCCATTCATGAGCACAGCGGCGGCGCGCTTTTCACCCTGTCGCCTCAGGGGGAGCCCGGTGTGCTTCCGGCGACCCATCAGCACCTTATGAGGCTGCGGGCAATGATAAGACAGCGACTGAATGGCCCGGTGATCATTACCTGTCACCCTCATCGGGTGGGCCTGAGCAGCTGTGTGGCGGTGACGGTGGAGGACAGACTCCGCAGAGTGGTTAATATTCTTATCACCGTCAGCGGGCAGGGAAGCTGGCCGGCAGAGGAGGAGTACGAACATCCCCGCTGGTATATTACCGTGACGGATACGGCTGATATGCTCTATCTGGTGCTTTGGTTAGGTGATATATTAGGCTAAATTTTAAATAACTTGATGGTTTGACCATTCCCCACTGGTCTACTATCAGGCGACAATGGCGGCGGGCTGGCGGAGAAATACCGGGTAGGTTATCAGGAAACAAGTCAGCCAATGGTAAGGAACTGGTATGGCTCTATTGGATATAATAAAAGGCTGTTGGTCAGCAAAAGAAACCGGTGCTCTGATTAACGAACAACAGGGAGTCTACGATACCTTAACGCCGAAAATAATTACTGATAGTAGTGTTGAACCTTATTTTGATGCGCTGGATTTTGCTTTTTCCAAATCAGATGTAAAGAATATTGCTATTACTGGGCCTTATGGTGCAGGTAAAAGCACAGTTATTCTGTCTTATCTTAAATCTCGCCTTAAAAAAGATTTTATCAATGTGTCACTTGCTGATTTCTCTTTGTCAGGAAAAAGTAAAAAATCAGAATCAGAGAGTGTAGAGATTGAATTAAGCATACTCCAGCAGATCCTGTACAAGGAAGATAAAGATAATCTTCCTGACTCACGTATTGATCGGATCCAGAATAGAAATGAAAAACACATTCTTTCTCTGTTCGCTACAGTATTAACAGTGATTGGGCCGATACTATTGTTAGCTGTGTCGCTTTTTCCTAAAAAAATACTGTCCTTATTTAGTGTAGATGAAGTTACTTTAAATACGATCATTGATGCCTATCCAGCACGGTTGATATTTAGCGCTGTTATAGGAACTGTTGGTTTGTTTTTTATTGTTCGGGCTGCTTCCAAAGCTGGTGTTTTTGATAAGAAAATCAAGCTTAGCAAGATAGCATTTCTTCAAGGGAGTGCCGATATGGCATCCCAGGATGCTTCTTCGCTGCTTAATAACTGCCTGGATGAGATAGTCTATTTCTTTTCCCGTTCACAACATAAAATTGTGATATTTGAGGATTTAGACCGGTTAGGTAATACTGAAGTATTTGTTAAGCTAAGAGAGATTAACCAGATAGTCAATAATAATATTCGGGGGGAGCCGGTTAGGTTTGTTTATGCCTGCCGGGATGATATTTTCCTTGGCGCAGATATCCGGACTAAATTTTTTGATTTTATTTTACCTGTGATCCCGGTGATGGATTCCCGGAATGCCTACACTCATTTGAAAAATAAGCTAAATGATTTTCCTGCCAATGAGCAGCCGCTTCTTAAACAGATGTCATTGTATATAAGTGATATGCGTTCTTTGCAAAATATTGTCAATGAGTTCAATCTGTTCAAGAAAGTGGTTGATGATAACAGAGATCAGGCGAAGATTTTTTCACTTATCTTTTATAAGAATATCTATGCACAAGATTATAACTTGACGGATAAAAAATCTGGTGTTCTATATTCATTTATTCACGACTATCGTCTGCGTAAGTTACATGAAAATTATTTTATTAGTCTGGATAAAAGATTAGAGCAACTTAATAATAAGTTGGTGGAGATAAAAAAAGAATCTGCAAATACAGATAAAGAATTACGGAAGCAGATTGTTAGTCGATTTATTGCTCCTGAATTATGGCCTATTGTGAATTTTAACCTCGAACAATATTACAGCAATGGTCATTATGTGGTTCATGCTGAAAATTTATGTAACGATGAAAAAAGTTTCATTGAGTTCTTTAGTAAAAAATCACAACTTTATGTGGGGTATGGTAATTATAATTCTAGTAATTATCAACCGATTAACCATTCATCCATAATAGAAGAATACAACCTAAGAAGTGAAGTTATTGCCAAGGATAAAGCAGCAGAATATAAAAAAATCGTCAGTGAAATTCATGAAGTTAGGGAAAGCATTCGTACTCGGAATTCCATCTCACTGGCCGAGTTATTAAAATTGATTGGTTGGGAAAGATTTAAGGCGATTGCTGAAGGCTATATTGAAAAATGTGATGATCGCACCATTATTGATCAGGAACAGCTGGAAACTATCCGCGATGGATTCCGATTCGGCGGCTTAGAGGCTCTTTATTACCTGTTGACCAATGGTCATATTATGCAGGATTTCATGATGTTCCGGTCTGTCTTTCATCAGGGAACCATCTCTGTTAATGATAATGACTATATCAAAGCCGTTGGTCGCCATATGGGTTGCGAAGAAGTAAACCAGAATTTTTTACTGGATAACCCCAAAGATGTGTTGGCAGAGTTAATTGACCAGCGTTATCAATATCGCGCTGGAGCCATCCACCATCAGATCATAGCATTATTGCTTGATAGCCGTCATAACGTTGACACAAAAAACTTGTCTGAGATGGTTGCGATGATATTTCAACAATCCTCTATGGATATTCTGGCTATATTTAATGTTTTGGAATCCAGTTTTGTTGATGCCGATTATTTTACCCGATTTGTGGTTTTTTCCTTGGGGGATAACCGCTATCTGGATAAGATGATCGCGGTGATTGAGGAACAGGAACGCAGCAGTATTGTCACGTCAATTGTTACGAAAATGATAGCTTTAATCCCACCTGCAGTATCAGCCAATCAGGAAAATTATCGACAATTCATTGTCGAACAAGGATTTAGTTTGATTTCTTTTATTGAAGATTGCAATCTTCAACAGTTTCTTAACAATATAAAGCTTCTTGGCGTTATTTACCATGATATTTCTTTGCCGATCACTCCCTCTGAAACACAGGCATTAACCTTTATCGCTGAAAACCAGATGTATACTCTTGATAAGAGCAGTTACAGAGTTATCGTTTCTGGATTGTTACAGTATGAAAATATACCTTGCGATCAGGTAGATGAGCTACCGTGGTCATTACTGGAGATGTACCAATTATCCAGCGTAAAAGAGTACGTGAATGACAATATCGATATTTTTGTTCGGGAAATATTTATAGACTCTAAGGAAAGTAGTGAGGCTATTGTATCGGTGCTTACTCACCAAAATTTAAGTGATGACCTTAAAATTCTTATACTGAAAAAGATGCAATTCACTGTGGTGGATTTACATGGTTTTCCAGAGCATATTGATGCTGATATGGATGAATTATCATACCATGATCTGTTCTACCGCTACGATCGCGTAGCACCGGGATGGGATGCTTTATTAAATTATATTTGCGAAGAGTGCAACCTTGAGGTATTAACCCAGTATATTGAAGAGCATGCTCAGGTTCTGAGCAAAAAGGAAGTCAGCTTGGTGGATGGGGACCGCTATGAACTCCTTTATATGAAGGTTATTTGTAATGATAAACTTAGTGATAGTGCATATTTCTCAGTGTTAAAACCAGTTTATATTAATGTTCATCATTGGGATGAACGGTTGAGCCTGGATAATTTCCTGCGTTTGATAAAGAATAGCAAAGTAGAGTTGGATGCAGACTCCTTTAAACAGGCTGTGCAATGTTTCATTTCGGACACGGCTAAGAGGAATGTTGAACCATTTGTACTTTGGTTTTCTCAATTTAAAGAAACCTTTTTCTCCGATACGGATTATTATCTTCGGGATGACCATGAGGATAATTTTCTTGAGGAAATGTTGGTTGCTATTCATAACTCCCAGTGCTTCACTCTTTTGGAAAAAGCCACGTTGCTGTTCAAATACCGTGAGCGTTACCATGAGTCCTTTTTTGGTGGGCTAACTATCTCTAACGAAGGTTTACTCGCTATAATCGCGCTTTCTGCCGATGATGATTTTTCCATGAATCTGATAGTCAGGCTGTTAAAAAATGGCTATCGCAGTCGAGTGGAGATCGCACGTCTGGTGGGCAGGCTTGAGCAAAAAGAATTTTCTAAGATATTTAATCAAAAAAGCGCAACACTGAATCTAAGTAATGGTCAACAAGCGGAGCTATTTCTGTCTGCTTTACAGCAAGCTGGCCTTATCAAGAAATGGTCACTTCGGGAAGCAGGCAAATATCACGTACACTGCTGTTATGAAGAGGATGAGAACGACATTGATTGAGAATAAGGGCAACTGCCTTGTCCCGTTTCAATGCGAACGGGACAAGGGGAGCTGTTCTACATCTGAATAGCGTTACAAAAAGCAAATTATGTGTTGTGCTACGGCAGCTACATGCTCATGAATGGCAAGTATAGAGGTATCAGGAAAGGCTATATTAGCAGTTGTAGTTAGCAGGGCATGACATTTACCAGTAAAAGTCAAGCTCAGCGTAACGCCAGTAATTAATTTTTATTTTTGGTTTTTAGTTTTTCGATGTTTTATTGAGCGTTGGGGAGCACGCTGTCAGGCGATTCAGTCTGACGGAGTCTCCCTAATGAAATTACGTAATTTTATCCTTCTGACGGCATTGATGCCGGTATCCGTTCTGGCTGGCATGGTGGTATATACCGACAGCCAACATTTGCCTGAAAACCCACCCCCTGACGTCGTGGTTGTTTTGCTGGATGAACCTGACCAACTGCAGGCCGAGATGTTCGGGGAACTGCCTGCAGACCCGCAGCAGGCCGAAGCACAGGTCAGGCAGGTTATGGCATCATCTGCCTGGCAACAAAAACAGCTGCAACTGAATGATTCCTATCGTCTGGTGGTCCGGGCCTGGGAACTGGGCATTAAAAAAGTCCCGGCTGTGGTGTTTGATGATCGCGATGTGGTGTACGGCACCACGGATGTTGACGTGGCCACTTCCCTGCGTAAACGGGGAGGTGGTCAGTGAATACAAAACCTTCCCGCATCAGAACCACGGTGTGCTCGCTGGCGGTTGCCACGGTACTGGGTACGGCAACTGCGCCGGCTGCTGTTGCAGCACTTAATACGGCACAGATTATTGCCAGCGCCGTGTCGCAAAACTGTATCAGCTGGCGTGTCAGTGGCATCTGTTACTGGCTGTTCTGTACCCCCTTTGGCTGCAAAGTGCGCACGTCGGTCAAGGTCACCCACTTCCTCCCCCAGACAGTCGTTTCAACCTATGTCGCACCGGGCGGCAACCCGTGGCAGGAAATGGCGTTTGTCAGCCAGACCGCCGGCGGGCCGGAGAATGCGGTAACCCGCGGGCTTTCAGGTGTTTCTGCCGGAGGAGCCAATCCGGCCGACATGAAAAATCCCGGCCAGCGCAAGTCCGCTGTTCGTTTCAAGTATGCCGATGCGATTGGCCACCCGGCCACGTCCCTCATTGGCGGCAGTATTCCGGGCTATTCCTGTGATACAGCCGCCACCCCGTTAATGCCTTACTTCCTGAGTACGCTGGATTCGGTTGCCTGGCGCACGGGCGTACCGGAGTCGCTGTATCCGGAAGCGCTTGTGCCCGGCCAGCGGGAAATCGGCAGTCAGGCCGCAGCGAACATGTGGGGCAACGTCTATCCCCGTTCGGGATTTATCAGCCAGACCGATGATGACAAAGCCTCTGCCGTTGTGGCGCAGCGTGTGGCAGACATTATCACCCGCGCCGGGCAGCCGCACGTGTATCAGGTGCTTAAAGGCAACCGCCGTGCCGGATACTGGCCACCGGACGAGGTCACGGAAAATACCGGTACGCGCAATCACAAATGGCAGCGGCTGACCCCCCACATGACACAGTCATGTGCCGTCTTCCCGGACGGGAGCCACACTGCCGCTAGCGATACCAATGAAGCTTTTGCGCTCTGGCAGCCCTACAGCTGCTGTAAAAAGCGCGGGCAGAAATTTCTGGGCAGCACTGATATCTGATGAGGAAAACCGTGAAAAAAATACCTTCATTTTCAGCCGTTCGCGTAAGCCTGTTGCTGACCGGCTCCCTGCTGACCGTCCTCCAGCTCGCTCACGCAGCCGGTGATGACAATACCATCCTGGGCATGTCCCTGCCGCAGGTGAACAACAGCGCCATCGGTTACGGCAAGTCCGTCGATGGTGCGGTGTCGGACAAACTGTTCTACACCCTCGGCGGCGGTTCGGTCATTTCCCAGCCGGCCACACGCGGCAATATGCAAAAGCTGGGGCTGAATGCCGGCTGGAGCAGTGACCTGATGTGCGGCAACTTTGACCTGAAAACTACTGTCGGCAACCAGCTCAACGGCGTCACATCCGGCTTTAAAAACCTGATGGGTGACGTAATTCAGGGGGCCACCGCCGCGGTGGCCAGTTTGCCGGCGATGGTCATTCAGCGGGCCAACCCCGGTCTGTATGACATGCTCACCAACGGCGTGCTTCAGGCCAATGTGTCATTCGACAAGGCGCAGCTCAACTGCCAGAACATGGCGAAAAAGATGATGGACTTCAGCGACAGTAGTAACTGGACGCAGCAGGCCATGATGGATGAATACAAGTCTATTGTGAACAGCGGAGACACTGACGCGGTTCGTGCAGATGAGGCGGGGAGGAAAGTCACCGGCACATCGGGCAACAACTGGATTGGTGGTCAGAAGCGCGGGGGAGCGGGGCAGCCCGCAATACGTGTCACCCATGACCTTGTCGCTGCAGGCTACAACATGATGAACGGTTTACCTGTTACCGCTAATTCGACAGTCGGCAAAAGCAGCTGTAACGGTGGCGCATGCTCTAAATTCGGTAGTGCTGAAGAGGCGGCGGCCATGACCGTGAAGGTGTTGGGCGACAAATCCGTGCGTACCTGCGCCAATGCCAGCGAATGTACCAGCGGAGATGCAGATGACCAGCCAGGTACGACCGTTGCCGGCACCGGCTTTGCCCCACTGCTGGAAGAGGCAACCAAAGCCAACGCTGAGCAGCTGGTTAAGCTCGTCAATGGTACAGAAAAGCCCACGGCCGCGAATCTGGCGAAACTGAAAACAGGCGGACTGCCGGTGACGGCAGGCGTGATTAAAGCCCTGCAGCGTGATCCGGATAACGCGGCCCTGGCTGCCCGCCTTGCCGGCGAGCTGGCCATGTCTGACACGGTCGAAACGGCCCTGCTGATGCGCCGCATGATGGTCACCGGTATGTCAGAGCCTAATGCCGCCGCCCAGCCAAAAGCAATAGGTGCTGCCGGTGAGCGCATCGAGGCACTGGACCGTGAAATTGCGGCGCTCAAAACCGAGATGGAGATGAAGCGCGAGCTGTCACGTAATTCGGTACTGACCATCATTGAGCGGGACAACGAACGTGTCGGCACAAACCCGATGATTCAGAAGACGGACAATGCCGACAGTAGATTCCAGAAGCTCGATACCCCGGATGCAGAATAAGGAAGCTGTGAATATGAAAATCAGTCATCGCGACCTGCTGCGTAAAACAGGAAAAGGATTAAAAGTTGGGCTGCTATATCTGCTGCTCCTGGCACTGATGATGACCGTGGGACTCTGGCTGGCCGATATCGGGATGCGTCATCCGGAGAGCGTGGCGTCTCTGAAACGATGGATGCACGCAACGCGCTACGGATGGCTGGCATGGCGGTTGGTTCTTTACTGTGCATTTGGGTGGGGGCTGTGGAAAATCTGGCATGCGCCGGGCTTTCGGCCGGAATATCGTCGGCCATTGCTGCGTATCGCCAGTGCCAGCACATTATTCTTATTGGTCTGCGAATACTCCATTTTTTTCGGTATGGGAGGTTGATTCACTATGACAACGAACAGCTATCTGGAGTATTTCCTGACTCTGCTGGGCTGGCTGGTTAATAATGGCCTCTGGGACGTCCTTGTCAGTACCGGACTGTTTGCGCTGCCTTTGGCCTTTAAGGTAGTGGGTATCTGGCTGAAGGTTCGCGAAGAAGGAGAAGATGAAGGTAACAAGGGCATGCTGTCGTTACCTCGTATCGAGAATGCGCTCTATGGTGCGTTCTTCGTGATGATTGCCTGTTGCGTGCCGCTGATTCAGGTAAGCTTGGCCACGCTGGAATTTGATAAAGCCCGGGCGAAAACGTGCGGAACCTGGACGCCAAAAGCGCCTGATGAAAGTGGTTACAACAACATTATCTCCAGTATGGACGGTGAAAGCGCAGCTGCGCCGCTCTGGTGGGTGCTTGTCCATAAGTTATCCAAAGGCGTGACTCAGGCATCTGTGGCCAGCATTCCCTGCCGGCCGGATCTGCGGCAACTGCGGTTTGAGGTGCAGCGGACGTTCATTGAGAACCGTGCACTGGCTGATGAGTTGCAGGATTTTACCAACGACTGCTACTCACTTGCGCTTTACCAGTGGAAACGGCGTGACCAAGGGCAGACAACGGATAAAGCCGTTTTGTCAGATCTCAGTTGGATAGGCAGCAGTACCTTTCTTAAAGGGGACTATACCACCCTGCAGTCGAAATTGCCGCGCAGGATGTTCTCCTGGAGTGACGCTCGTGACAGCGGCCGGCCGAATACCGGTAATGGGGGATACCCCTACTGTTCTGAGTGGTGGTTAGCAGCAGACACTGGCCTGAAGGCTAGGGTGATGAAGCAGGTTGATGACAGCTACTGGCTACGGTTATCTGCGGCGATGAAGATGATTGGCAGCAGTCAGACTGATTATCAGGAGGAGGTTATACGCCGGCTCGTCAGCCCGGCGAACCTGACTGTATCTCATGGCGGTGAAGTGTATAACGGCTATGGTGGTAATGCGGATATGACTGCAATGAACGCTGCTTCCCGTATCGCCGGTACGGCAGGCGCTTCAGTTGCTTCTCTGGGCGCATTCCCTGCTCTGGATGCGATGCGCCAGGCTCTGCCGATGGTGCAGGCCGTTATGCTGATGGCCATTTATATTATGGTGCCATTGATCCTGGCCTTTGCGGCCTATGAATTCAAAACGGTGATCACCCTGACATTTGTTATTTTTGCAGTTAATTTCTTGACGTTCTGGTGGGAACTGGCTCGCTGGCTCGACAGTTGGTTGCTGACAGCGCTATACAGTTCTGATACCCACTCACACTTCAATATGATGGGATTCCAGAATACATCGGATGATCTGATTATGAATCTGGTTATGGGAACGATGTTTCTCGTTCTGCCTGCCGTGTGGATAGGGGCACTGAGTTGGGCGGGGGTTCATTTAGGAGGCTCTATTAGTAACAGTGTGAAAGCTGGAACGGACAAAGCTACACAATCAAGTGAAAAAGGTGGAAAAGTCGCAGAACAAGCTGTTTCGTCTTTCGCAGGTGGCGTGATGAAAGGTAAATAAGTTAATTAGGCGAGTATCATTGGGGTCTGATAGCGACTTTCCGAAGTTCAGTCGCTATCAGACCATGTTCCATACGACTCTCCATAAGGTGCACCATCATCAATAGCGTTTAACCCCTCGTAGGTTCTTTCAATAAGAGGGTCATCATTGAAAAGCGCTTCAGCTTCATCGTTGAAGCATGTATGTAAAGAGCCATCGTCAGTGTGATTGTTCGGCTGAGGGTTAGGTAGCATCGCATTCAGCATTTTTTTCATGAACATATTCATATCCGGGCGTTCTCCTGTTTGACTTGATGCTGTTTTTTTGTTCGAATTTCCTTGTATCATAAGATCTGCTGAAGAAATGCACAACTTAGATTATTCAAGTATAAGAATGTTAATTTTTAAGTTTATAGGGTTGTGAAAGTTGTGAAGGAGAAAGGGATGCTTGAAAGGAGATTGTTAGTTATTTGTATCTCGTTAGGGCTTATGACTGGCTGTTCTATGGAGGAGATTTCCGCAGCAAACAAACAGTTAAGCGATGGTGCCTCTAATATCATGAATACATTACGGGGAAATAGTGGTTCAACTGATAATGGTATGCCTCATTTGGCTCCATCGCAGCCTTCAAAAAAAGAGTCGTCATCTAAAAAATATGATTTACCTGTTGATGTGGATACAGCTGCTGCAAGACTTAAACGCCATTATCAATTTGTTTCCAACGACGAAGTGGATTCTATCAGAAAGAAAAATACTGATGGTGATTGGGTTGCAAGCGCAATAACCGGTAATGGCCAGGAATGGGAAGCGATGCCTGGAAGTTATTATAAGATGGGATCTGACTGGGGAGATCAGGATGATCATCTTACCATAGAGGTTGAAAAAAATGGGGCAGGAAGTCGACTTTATATTACCTATAGTTCATCGTCACAAAAAAGACTGGCCAGTGACAGCCTTCAGCAGTTAATGAAGAATATTAAAGATGTAGCTGAGGGGACAAAACGATAAAATCAATGACAGAATGTGGGATCGCATTCTGTCATTATGTTTTTTATATGTTTTGTATGGTGTGGGTTTTGGGCGGGAATATGAATGACTTACAAAAGGCATTTTTCGATACTGTTTTTTTATCGGAATAAAAGCAAAAGACAAAACAGGTTATCTATCTTTAGGTGAGTGATTTTTTTTCGGTGAAAGGTAGTTATCCATCTGTGTTAATAATAACTACCTTTTAACTGTGTCATTTTAATTCAATATACAAACCAAGTGCGATGCAAAAAGCATGTAACAGAATTGGCAAAAGAAGCCCTCTGCTTTGATATCTTGCTCCACAGAAAATTAATGACAATGCAAACATTTGTATTTTGGTGGGAAATGAATATTGTGTGTGTATAAGCGCAAACAAAACAGAAACAGTCAAGCCGCCGATAATATAGCCCGCCTTTTCACCAAAAGCGTTTAGAAAAGAACTCAGGATAATTCCTCTGAAAACAAGTTCCTCCAGAAGTGGGATAATAATAATAGTGGCTGCAATTTTTACAGCTGCCATTTCGTGCGACAAACCTTTAGTGAAATCTGTAACGAAGGGTTCTTTCGGCGTAAGGTAGTATGAAGCAGCGTAAGCAATAATTATGAGCGTAAGAAAAACAAATGACTGTTTACTGGGTTTTCCCCAGCTTATCCCTTGATAAATTGAGGTGTTATTTAATAAGTGAGTTATGGATAAAAATATTAAAAGCATGATTAGTGGCTTAATTATCTGCAAATGTAACATTGAGAAATTAAGTCTGGTCATTAAGAATATATTTAGATCGATGGATGTTAATAATAAATAAAAGAAGAGATAGTTAGATAACCCGAAAATCAGAATCAGAAGGCGCTGCTTTAAATTATCCATATCAACCACTTTATATCGGAGAAAACTACATGTTAATCACCAAAAAAAACGATGTCTACATCCATTTGACGTCGTATTTACCTGTTGGTAATATCAAATTGTTGTACTGTCGCACTGGCGACCACCAATGCTCCTGTAGCCTGTGAGGAGCGCCTTCGGGTGGCTACTGTCGCGAAAGCGACCACCAATGTTCCGTGCAGTCTGTGAGGAACGCCTTCGGGTGACTGCAAAAGAATTCTCCCGCAGCCTGAAAGGGAGTACATGAAAAATGTGGCAAATCTGCTCACCTTTGAAAGCAGATATCGTCTATGAAAGCGCACTATGACGCGGCGATGAAGGTTTACTGTGTAGCATAGCTGCCAGTTTCAATTCACTTCCGTTCTGTGAACGGCATCAGTTCAATGTCTTCTCATTTGCAGTGATACGCCCTGAGTTTCGGCCGACTTTTGCACCGACGTATAAGGCCAATTGGTACATTTGGCCGCTTACGGCGTTGCATTAGGAGCACGAAACTGCGCGGCGTCACTTGTGAAGTGGCGAAGACACTACCAAGTGACGCGCGCAGCGCATAACGTCTCAACCCACGTACGACGTGGTTTTCAACGTGTTACTACCATCTGACCAACATGTAGTCCGTGTCAGTACGGTATTAAACTCACTTTTACATCAACGTAAGCACGACGGGAGGCCGTCTGAACGTTCCACTATCAGTAAGGAGGAAATCGACTCGGTATCGATGGCGACACTACGAACAGTAGTGTTGGAGGCAGCTTGACGTAAGTCAGCTCTGCATAAGCAGCAAACAGATCAGAGATCTGGGGTGCCTCGCAAGAACTCAACAATTCGCCGCCCCGATGCACAGATACCAGTTGAGACGCATGAAGCGCAAAAGCAACCGTGTCGTCGGGGAATGAATTGCTGGCCTACAGATCCGTCTGCTTCTTAAACAAGCAGAGGGATGTGTATGCTTTTGGAGATAATGAAATGTCCAGATTCAGTAAACAACTGCACAAACAACTCGTCACTCTTGCTCGCCAGGGGCGGGGAAGTTATAAAACGGTGGCTGACCGTTCAAGAATTGCAGAACGGTTTTCTGAGCGGCTTTCTGAACTGAATATTCAGATCAGGGACGTAAAACATATAAAAACTTCCCATATAGAAAAGTATATAGAGAGCAGGAAGGCTGACGGTCTTTCTCTCAGAACGTTACAGAATGAGATGTCTGCTATCCGTTCTGTTTTATTATCAGCAGGAAGAAATAAACTGGCCGATCCGAATCATGCCAGCTTGAGTAATCAGGCACTGGGAATTTCTGGTGCTAACCGGGATGGTACTAAACTCCCTATTACAGATGAAAAACTTAACGCTGTAGTCAATTTTGCTCAAAGAAAAGATGAAGGTGTTGCTCTTGCTGTGCAACTTTCCCGATATCTTGGATTGAGAACAGAAGAAACCGTGCAGTCTGCAAAGTCACTAAAAACATGGAGACAGGCACTGATTAATAATCATGAACGTGTCCGTGTTGTTTTCGGGACGAAAGGCGGGCGTCCAAGGGAAACAACAGTTTTTAACCGTGAAAAAGTGTTATCAATTCTTGATAGGGCAATTCATTATGTCAATAATCATAACGGAAAACTGATTGATAAACCCTCTCTTCATACCGCAATAGATCGTTACCGCAATATTGTAAGAGAGGCAGGAATGAACGGTAAAAATTCACCGCATAGTTTACGTTACGCTTACTCCCGTGATGCTGTAAATCATCATATTAAAAATGGAATGAGTCGTGATGAAGCCGAGGCACTTGTTTCAATGGATCTTGGGCATGGCGATGGAAGAGGACGATATATAAAACAAGTTTATTTCAGGGAAGATGTGTCCGATTGATTATGCGATTAAGTTAAATCAAGACGTGATAAACACTGTAGCAGACTGAGTGCTACAGTGTTATTCAAACCCCATGTCATTATCATCAAAAAAGTTATCAGTTTGACTGACTAAAGTGCCTTTATCTGCATCCAAAAGAATGTAGCTGTCATCAAATTGCAAAACTATTATTTCAGCATTTTCTTGTATGCCACCGTGAAAGCTGAAAGCCGATATCTATGTTTAATCTGAGTGTCTGATGAAAAATAAAACTTGATATTGATTTAAATACAGAGGCGTATGCTTTATCTTCTGGGGGCCAGGAGGAACGCTCATAAAAGCATAATAAAAATATTGTCCATGCAGGAAAAATAACAACCAAGGGTAATAATCCTAAAAAGTAATTTCATCACTTAATTGTTTAAGAAATTGCAATGTGAATTTCTTATTGAGTTAAGAAAGTTACTTGTTTAGTTCATTCAGTATCATTCCTTTTTCATTACAATAATTTTCAAAAATGTAACAACTACAGGCACTGAAACTTCAATGATAAACAACACCAGAATGAGGTCAGCGTTGCCGTCACCGTTGCGCCAAATGCCTGACAATACTGACACTAAGAAAAAGAAAAAAACAGAAACGAGCATCGACAGCCCATAAATACGGTTGACCTGAAACCAGACATTAGGGTTATTTAAAGTCAATGAGGTACGAACACCATACCATCGGTTCGGTTTGATTTTTTGTCGTGCAAGCGGTATAGCAAGAATAAACAGAAGTAGGCTGCCAATACTGAGATAGAAAAAGTTCTCGTTCACCGCTCCTCCTTTTCATTATTATCTAATAATAACGTCCATTCTCACACTCATATAATATAAATGTTTTTATTATGCGAGTATAGTCCTGCGTTTAATGTAAAATGATCTCAATCAAGAAATCAGACCTCTTTGAGGAGGCCATGCAGACCTGATAATCGCCGATGTGATCTTATATGAATACATCAAAACCACTCTATGCATGCTTTTGGCTAAATAGCTGCGCAGAATAGTAATCAGTAACTGTAGAAGTGTCTTAAGAGAGTACATTGCTTTGCCCATAACTTAAAACAGATTAGGTCCTTGTTCACCAGAAAGTTTCATCCATTTTCTTCCATTCATGTTGCGGAAGAGCTAATTTTCATCCGTCGCTGACAGCAGCAGGTGTTGATGGTCAGACGGTGAAGGATTTTGACGAAGATGTGGTGAACAACCTCTACAAGCTCTGTAACCGGCTGCTCTCGGGCAGTTACATGCCGCCGGCGGTCAGGCAAGTACTGGAACCCATTGTGGGGCGACTGTTTCATGAGGACTCCTATGGCTATCAACCGGGGAAATCGGCGAGGGAGGTGCTGGCGCAGACGCGTCAACGCTGCTGGAAATATGCTTGAGTGGTGCAGAACGATATCAAAGGCTTCTTTGACAATATCAATCATGATCTGCTGCTCAGGGCAGTGCGACATCACGTCAGCGACCGCTGGGTTGTGATGTACATTGAGCGCTGGCTGAAGGCACTGGTGCAGATGTCAGATGGAAGTATCCAGAAGCGGACACGGGGCATACCTCAGGGTGGGGTCAGCAGTCCGTTGCTGGCCAATCTGCTCTTGCATTATGCCTTTGACATATGGTGCAGCGACACCATGGTAAAGTACCTATGCGGGGAGCCTCGACGATCCCGAAGGAGAAAGCCAGAAACTTCGCGGCGCCACTAACGGCATTGTTATCGGGCAATTACAGTGAAAGCAAAATCGATATGGTTTAGATACTCAACCGAAATCTGAAAGGTTGGGCCGTGTTCTATTAACGCCAGGGTGTCCAGTTATATCGACCGAGTGATGTTCTGGAAACAGGCTCATTGGCTAGCGCGTAAATACCGTACTGGTATCGCATTCCTGATGAGGTCGTGGTGTAAATCACCGAAACCGGGTCAGAGAAAAACGTGGATTTTATTTGGTAAAACCAATCACGGTAAGCTCGGCTGTGAAGTGCTTTACCGGTTGGTGGGGCACAGTAAGAAGCTGTCCCGCTGGCGTCTGCCTGAGGAAAATCGCTATCAGAGGACATAAGTCAGAAACACATATGCATCGTGTTTTACTGAAGTGGCAATGGCGTTCGCCAGCATTTAAACAGCGAGTCGGATACGCTGAAAGGTGCACGTCCGGTTCGGAGGACTACGTCCTGCCCTTTACTCTACTTTCTCACATGCCTCTCCTTGTGCGCTATGACGAACCCATAGCCAATGTTCATCTCTCCCAAAGCAAATCGCTGTTGCCACCTACCAGAAAGGGCAACAGCGACCCTTCCAATTACAATTTCTCGATCCCACTTGTGTCCGTCGCACACAGGCGAATACGATGCCCGTCAGGATCCAGCGCCACAAAAGTGTAGCCAAACTCCAGTTTGCTTGGCGGTAATGCCATTGGAATATTACGCGCTTTAAAGTCGCGATATATGGCATCGACCTCCTCGATCGAGATATCACTCAGGCATAGCTCAAATCCGCCGAATGCCGGTTGAGGTTTCGGCTCAATGTCGTGCCTGGACTGCAGCCCCAGAATGAAGCCATCTTTTAACGAGAATACTGAAAACCCGGGGAAAGCCTCTATTGGCCCTTCACCAAAAATAGCTTCGTAAAACGCAGTGCTGGTCTCTACATTATCAACATACAAAATCACACTATTAGGCTTGAACATATCGCTCCTCCTGTAAACTACTTAAAGTCAGATTGATCCAATAAAGCTCAATGCATCTCAAATGAACATTATTCAATATAAAATTAACCATTATTAATCAAAGGATAAGTGTCAATTAATATAAGCGTGGAGAAAACCACAAAGAACGAAGCGAGATTTTGCTATTCCCATCAACAATATATGACCAGCGAGAAAAGTCCATATATCGAATAACACTAGCGGAAAGGTTCACTGTAAATACTATATTAGCGTGATAATTATTAGATTGTACATTCATAGTGAATCCTCTTCCCTCGTAGATAGCATTTTATCCAGCAGAATCATTTCGCGGCACTCAAACAATGCATATTTCATTACAACAATAGTGAGGTTGCACCAACAAATGAAAATATAGCTTGCACATAAAATAACTTTTATTGACAAAGATCAAAAAACTGTTTTTCTCATCGTTTTTTATTTGAATGAGCGATAGTAATTGTGTAACAAAATATAGTCTATAGTAGTAAATGTTAAACGAGGAATAACAATGAAGAATATGGCAGTACCACACGGTCAGTTCAGCAGAGAAAGCATCGCTTTCCTGGGTGAAGTAAAACGGCAAAACAGTAAAGAGTGGTACGAGAAAAACAAGTCTGTATATAATTCGTATCTGCTTGAGCCTTTTCAAAATCTTGTTGAATTGCTCACCCCGACGATGCAAAACATCGATCCTCATATTGAAGTTGCCCCCGCAATAGGTAAGACCATATCTCGCATCTATCGGGATACGCGGTTTTCTAAAGATAAATCCCGATTCCGCGACAGAATGTGGCTAACGTTTAAACGCAATAAGAAGCACTGGATTGATTCTCCTGTTTATTTCTTTGAAATCAGACCAGATGGTTTTTATTACGGTTTGGGCTATTATGCTGCAACACGGGCCACGATGGATCGCGTAAGAGAAAATATTATCCGTCGCGAAAATGAATTCCGGCGCGCCACGGCACATCTGTTACCGATGTTTGAACTGGTAGGCGAGGTATACAAACGTAACTTGCAGCCTGAACAACCCGAAGAAATCGCCACCTGGTATAATCGAAAATCTTTCTCTGTCATGAAAGAAAACCATGATCTTGACGAACTGTTCAAACCACAATTAGTGAATACATTAATAGATGCTTTTACCCAGTTGGCACCACTTTATATATTCCTGATTCGTGTTGAAGATGAAAAACATCGACGTGAAAATATACTAACATAATGCAGTTTTGGTTGCTTAAAATAAGCGAATCAGAAGTGCTGTAATCCATTTCCGATGTCATCAGTAACCCAGTCAACCATGAGTGGGTTTGGCTACATGTGGACGTTGATGAAGAGCAAAATGTAAATTGATCCCCTTCCGGGAAACAACACCAATCTAAATTAAAGTATCCGGTCTTTCTTTCATCGAACAAATAGGGCAGCTTATAATGAAAAAGACCCGCTATACCGACGAACAGACTATATATGCACTGAAGCAGGCAAAAACCGGTATCTGCTCGGGGAAATCTGCAGAAGGATGAACATTTTTGAAACTACTTTTTATATTTATATCTATGGGCTTCGCTATTTTGGGAAATAGCCTCGGAAGAAAATAGACTTCGAACTGGTGCATTATATTCTCGAACATGAGCATGACATGCCACACGCGTTTTTTATTCCGGCTGTCGCCTACCTATATAAGGAGTAATGAATATGGCTGTGCCATCATCAAAAGAAGAGTTAATTAAAGCTATTAACAGTAATTTTTCTTTACTAAATAAAAAGCTAGAGTCTATTACACCCCAAATCGCTTTTGAACCTCTGTTGGAAGGACACACTAAGGGGACTACGATCAGCGTGGCGAATCTGGTTTCCTATCTGATTGGCTGGGGAGAGCTGGTGTTGCACTGGCATAATCAAGAGGCAAAAGGAAAAACTATTATTTTTCCTGAGGATGGGTATAAATGGAATGAATTAGGACGTTTAGCACAGAAATTCTACCGCGACTATGAGGAAATTACGGAGTATGAAGCTTTATTGGCACGGTTAAAGGAAAACAAACAGCAACTCGTGACGTTGATTGAAGGATTCAGTAATGACGAGCTTTATGGTAAGCCCTGGTATAATAAATGGACCCGAGGGCGTATGATTCAATTCAATACTGCCTCACCTTATAAAAATGCTTCAGGGAGGTTAAATAAACTGCGGAAACGTCTTGCTGAATAAGGGCGCTTGCGGCTTCCGACAGCGGTGGCGAACATGCGGCGGTGTTGGTGCCTGACATCGTACAATTCTGTACATCTACGCAAGGGGATGTACAGAAGTAAGCCAAACGATTAGCGGACGGTCAGATTATTTCGTACACCCCTTACGTTCAGTGATTTAGCTGGCCTGGATGTAGCCACTCGTTCAACTCAATTCTCTTGGCGTGGGAAATTTTCCGAATTCCAAGCGGCCCTGGGTACAACCGAACGACAGGCACAAAAAAGCCCGACTGGTAATCGGGCTTTTTTGTGTTTCCGGCCTTGAGTTGGTGTCTCTGACCGGAGGAAGTCACTCTGCACCTAACGCCTACATTTTATGTACTCAGGTGCAGTATTGCAACCAACAGTGGTTAAAGCGCTACATTTAGTTGTGTATCGGGGTTTTGTATACCGTATAATCATGGGGTTAGCCGTGTAGTGTGCCTTCTTCCCTTGCCCTTCCCGCTTCTGCGGGTGTGAACGATTTTAAAGTCCTGGCTGAACAAACAGGTGGTGCTGTGTTCAGTGCTCTGGCAGGAGGAAGTCACTCTGCACCTAACAATGCGAGAGAGCCGTTGTGACAGGCAGTGTATGAGTAAGCAACGGTGATTTCCTCCGGTTTTACTGGAGAAGCGGATGATTAACCTGTTAATCATCGTTCTCAGGGCTGTAGTCGCCGTTGCAAACGCGCTGATTGCAATTCTGGAACTGATCCGTCAGTTCATCGACTGATGAACCCGGAAACGTAACTAAGGCCAGGGGCACACCACCTCTGGCCTTTAATAAAAACATTAATTACTTACAACATTTAAATGCACTTACTAACCACCACTCAACCTCCTGAGCTAATATCCTGTCTTCCAGATGTATTTGTCTCTACCCCGCAACTGACTGGATTTCTGCCCGGATTTACGTTTTAGCGCACTGTTTATTGTTCCACGGCTGCACGCTAATACCTTCTGTACCTGTGTCCAGGAGCTACCACCCTTAATCAACCTGATAATTGCGTCATGTCTGGCCTGATTAGGCTTACGCCCTTTATATTTACCGTCCTTCCTGGCTTTCTCTATTCCCTGTTTCTGACGCTCCCGTCGTTGTTCATAGTCCCGTCTGGCAACATATCGTTAATGGCTGCAAACAATCGATTGTCAAAGTCACTCATACCGGAATTAATCCAGGTCGTCGGCACATTCACCGCCATAACCCTGATGTCTTTCTGCCGGATCATTTTCTTCAGCGTATTCCAGTCTTCCCTGACAGGCGGGAAAGTCTGTCCACATCCTCGATAAGCAAAATGTCATTTTGCTGGCAATCTCTCAGAAGACGAAAAAGTTCTGGACGGGAGCCGGATTCATTCTCAATATAGTAGCTGCAAATGATTAGGCTTCTTTCCCTAGTAAAAGCCTCGATAGTTTCCAGAGCACGCAAAGCATCCTGTTCTGCTGTTGAAGCTCTCAGATAAGCCCTGACAAAGCTTGTTGGTGCATTTGAAGTCATATTACAGAACCAGTTCGCATAAGGTCACACCACTATACCCAAAATGCACCAGAAAATGGATCGACAGGAAAGGCACACCCATTTGGTACTATGGTTGACATAAGCTCCATTTGCTCTGAAAATGAACAGACTTATACGTTGCTTTTGCAACCACCAATGATTCAGTAGCCTGTGAGAATCGCCTTCGGGTGGCTACACAAAAGCTCCTGTAACCTGAAAAGGGGCAAAACATTGGTAACTCTGCACACCTTTGAAAGCAGATATCGTCAATTTAAGCGCACTATGACGCGACGATAAAGGTTCCTTCTGTACTAACCAGACAGTCAGAATGTCGTTTTTTTCTGACTCCCCGACGGGAAACACTTCCCGATCGGGCAGGTGTTTCCTTTTTTTATGGAGAAACACCATGTCTGTCATTTCTTCTGCGGTTTTCCCTGAACACCTCCTTACGCAACTTCAGCAGTCTGCTGACGCAGTTGTCCGGAGATTAAAATCTTTCTTTTATCTGCGCCGCAACAGCGGCTGGTATGTCAACGGCTCGGGCAATTATGCCGTTCGTGCGCATATCACCTCTGTTAAAGACCAGGGCGTTAAGGTATTTCTTACCGTCCGCACCGGGTGCCACCGCGCTGAGTATGTGTTTCACCGCCTGTCAGTTACCCCCCCTGAGGGCATAACAGGTCGTCGAAACGCATACCTTTATGCCTGCCGCCAGGCACAGCACCTGGCACTCCTGCGCTATCGTTTTCTTATACGTACTGAACTGAAAGGCTGATAACTGCCAGCCAGCAAATGTTGTGCACCCTGACGGGATATCTCTCCGTCGGAGGGGATATCCCGTTATTTAACGGAGGATAAACCCATGTACACAGACGTTTACACACTTAAAACACCTCTGGACACACTCAGCTGGCTTTGCCTGCTTGAGAGTGAACTTCTGAGCATCAGGGCATTTCAGCGTCTCGATCTTCATACGGAACGGGATGAACCGAATGAACTGACGTATCCGGAAGAAGCCATCATTAGCGCCGGTATAGCCTACGGCTGGTTTGTCTGTTTTCTCAGGGACGGTGACATTCCACCGCTGCCTGCCACGGCCAGAGAACTGCTCTGCACCCTTGACGGTCTCGGTAAAGAAATTAACCGGCCTTTCTGGGAGCAGGCTGTGGCCCGCGGGCAGGATGAGGCCTGTGGTGACAAAGCTATCGCCGCCCTCGAAATGATGTAATCAGACAGAACACACCCTGACGGGGATTTACTCCCGTCCGGGGGATAAATCCCCCTTTTTTTCTTCGCGGAGGATTTATTAATGAAAGACCTGCCTTCTTCCCCGGCTTTCATGTCGGTTGTCTATACCATCGAGCATGTCAGTACAGTTCCGTTGCGTCACTGGCATGCTTTCGTCCTGGCCGTAACAGAAACCTTCTGGCAAATGCCGGTGCGTCTGCGTCCCGGAAATATGTATCTGCCGTCGCTTAATCGCGCGGCTGACCTGTTTCCGGTTGCTGACGCTATGGCGTTCTGCGGCGATTCAGGCAGCTGTTTCTGGCCGGTCAACATGACCATTGAGCGCGAACGCAGCCACAATACGCTGAGTATTCAGGAGCTGGATTTTCAGCATCAGCCCTGCGATTTCTTTGCGCGTGTCGTGATGGTCCTGCTGCACAACCTGTGTCCGGGCAGCTTCCGGATACATTCTTCTGGCGAAGGTTGCAGCTGGGCAATGCCGTTACGCTGGATTGAGCGCCATATTGGCCTGCCTGAGCAACCGTCACTGACCACGCCTCAGCCGGTACTGCAAACGCCGGTGAGTGAGGGCGCGTTTGATTCCCTGCTGCTGCAGCTGCTCTCTGGTGGTGAGCGGGTGCTGAGCAATGAGGACTGGAATGCCTTCGTGCTGGCGGAGTTTCATCTGTACGAACTGAAGCGCGTCACTGAAAAAGCTGACGCGCTGTAATCTTTTCTCTTTCGCTCACCCTCGGGTGAGTTTTCCCGTCGACGGGCGTATCACTGCGCCCGCCGGCGCAGGGGTATGCCTCTGATTGAAGGTATATCTCATGAAAAAAACGACTTCACGTAAGGCGGCCCGCCGTCCGGCAAAACAGACTGACTTCTATCGCCAGATAACCGACCGCATTGTTGTCGCGCTGGAAAACGGCGTTGCGCCCTGGCGTAAGCCGTGGCGAGAGGCTGCCGGCAGCGGTCTGGCCGGCCTGCCCCTGAATGCCACAACCGGACGTCACTACAGCGGTGTGAATGTCCTGCTTCTCTGGATGTCAGCGGAAGAGCAGGGTTTTCGCAATAACCGATGGATGACTTACCGGCAGGCGCAGCAGGCTGGCGGGCAGGTGCGTAAAGGTGAGAAAGCCACCCTGGCGGTGGTTTATAAGGACTGGACGAAACAGGCGGTGGATCGCGAAGGCAACCGCCTTTATGACAGCGACGGCAAACCGCTGACGGAAACCGTGCCGATGCTCAAACCCCTGCAGCTGTTCAACGCTGAGCAGTGTGAGGGGTTGCCGGCAGAGGTTGCAACTTCACCTGAGCAACCACCGAGGGTGGATGAGGACGGTATACTCTGTCCGGACGTGATGAACAGGGTGATCCGGATGTTTAACGCCACAGGGGTTAAACACCGGATGCTGCCTCAAAACCGGGCTTATTACCGCCCGCTGACGGATGAAATTGTGATGCCGATGGCTGAGCAGTTTTTTACGGAGGCGGACTGCTGGTCCACGCTGTTGCATGAGCTGGTACACAGTACCGGTCATGCGAAGCGACTTAACCGGGAGGGGATAACCTCCTCATCCCGGCAGTTCGGGGACCCGGTGTATGCCTTTGAGGAGCTCATCGCCGAAATGGGCAGTGCGTTTTTGTGTGCTCAACTCGGGGTGTTCGGTGAGGTTCAGCACGACAGCTATGTAGACTACTGGCTGAAGGTGTTGAAATCTGACAAAAAGGCCCTGTTCCGCGCCTGCCGGCATGCCCGGGAAGCGTCGGAATATCTGCTGGCACTGCCTTAAATTCAGGCTGTGGAGACGTAATTAACTTATCCGGTGGCGGTTATTTCGTAACTGTCGCCGTCCCGTGAGGACACTGCTCCTCACGGGGCTGTGTCCTCTTTTTTATGAAAGAGGAGTATTCACTATGTCTGAATGGTGTCATAACCGCCTGGAAATCACCGGTAAATCCGTCAGCATCGATTTTATGCTGCAGTGGATAAATGGCACTGACGTGCCATGTCACCGCCACGACGTGTAGCAGAGCATACAGCTGTTTCTGGAAGGCGTGGCGGGGATACTCAAGCTGGTGCGCACAACGTCGTATCCGCCCTGTCAGAGCCCGTGAGCGGGCTCAGCGGTTACGACTGCTATGACGACGAACATGTCGACGGACATAAAGGTACGACCGGCGCGTCTAAGCCCGGTCAGGTGCTTTATCTCGTCAGCGATGACCCAGAGTTACCGGCTCAGGAAGCAGCATCTTATCGTGAGGTCCGGGGCAACCCCCGTTCCTCAGTTAACCCCGCCATGGCAATGCCGTGGCTTTTTACCCTCAAGGGACACGTCCCCTAGTCAGGGTGCGTGTCCCTTTTTTATGGAGAAGAAGCATGCCTGGCATGATTAACCACGAAAAAGCCTTTGTTAAGTTGTTCAGTCAGACGGCCCGGTATCATAACCGGTTTAAAGTGTTCGAAGACTTCATCAACTGCAGCGTCATCGCGCTGGAAAACCGGCTTTGCTTCAGTGAAGCCCGGGAGCAAAAGTATTTGCGTATAGTTCGTGGATACGAGAAGGAGGACGTCACGTGCATGGCGCAACTGCTGGCCCTGTAGTCGCTAACGTTACGATAGAACTGGCTGCTGATATAAATCTCTCTTGGTTTCGTTCCTTTCGTTCGCATGCCATAGCCATCGTCTGGGGTGAGGGAGATTCGAATATTGCGGAAACTATTAGTTGAGTTTTAGCTATATATGCGACATTCAAGGCCATAACACGCCCTGGAACGTGGCCAGAATGATGGCCACCATGCGGTTGGGGGACACTGAGACTTTATTCCGTGACAGACCCTTTATCATGCTGAGTGAACCTGCCTGTTGGGCGGGGTGTATGGTACTGGCATTTGCCTATGTTCTGCGAAAAAGGGAAGGCACGGCACCGGTATCTGTGGGTATCCGCGACAGATATCGATCCGCTTGCGGCTGACATGGCGTACATACAACTGTCGTGGTGTGGTCGGAGAAGTGGTGATTGGCAACTCACTCTGTAATGAGTGGCGCCAGGTACTGCTGACGCCAGGACATTACTTGGGTAACCGGTCATTTCGTTTGTGTCATTCTTAGAAGCAGATTGCTGCCTGATGTTGAATACTTTTCATGCCAGCCTTCGGGCTGGCTTTTGTTTTGTTCTGCGGAGGGAGGGAATGCAATGAAACAAAAACGTATTACAGGGACCTTCTCGTTTTGTCAACGTCGGTTTTTGCTCTCTGAGTACAGCCTGAAACCGTTATCAAAATGGAATGATGCTTTGGTACAGAATTGCCTGTAACTGGCTTTCATGAGACTCTTTGGATATGCTTGAGTTTCAACCAGTAAGTAGTCCATTAATATATAGGTTAAAGTTTTTTTGGAAAAAGTGGTCGTGTCAACTGATTTTTTATTGGCAAGGTGTCAGGTAGTTATCATGCAAATCGTGAAGGCTTCCCGATACTTCGGCTTCTAAAAGTGGACTGAGGTGATATTCGTGGTGAAGAGAATTGAGCAAATGAGGTGGGAAACAGTCGATGTGACTCAATTAATTAAGGGGGGAGGGAACAAAAAGGGACTTGTAGAAAAAAGTGCTTTCCTTTCGAGAGCGAGGCTTTGAGGCCACGGGTGTTGCTAGAAAATAAATGATTAATAATAAATGGGTTTTGAATAATGAATATTCTGATAGATAAAGTTCGTATATCTGGGTTTAGAGGAATATCAAATATTGAGATAACTCTCCCAAGAGTAACTGTTTTACTTGGGCAAAATAATGCAGGGAAAACATCAGTAATAAAGGCAATGCAGTTAGCAATGGGAGACTATTCGCGTTACTTATCGGATGAAGATTTTCATATAGGTGAAGATGAAAAACGGCAAGAGGCTATCACTGTAGATCTTCGATTTATAGCTGTTGATGGTGAGAGTAGGACTAAAGAGTTTTCAGAAAATTGGCAGCAAGTGTTTGGCGATAAAATTCAGTCAGAGCCTGATGGAAATCAATTTGTATGCATACGAACCATTGCAAAACCTGATCGAGTTAAGGGGGGGTACATTGTTGAGCGGTTTCATTTGGATACTTGGCCAGAACGTACTAACTGGCAAGATGCCCGGGTTAATAGTAAAAACAGATTAGGTAAGCGATTGGAGTTTGTACCTTTTATTCCGATTGATGCGCAAAGAGATATACATAGTGAATTGAAAGAGAAATCCTCATTTGTGGGGCGTGTGCTATCAAGTGTTGAATATGACGATAAAGATGTTGCTGCGCTGGAAAGGATGGTGGCTGAAATAAATAAAGAAGCTATCGAGAAGAGCGAACCACTCAAGCGTTTGAAAAATCACCTGGATAATTTAAACCAATCATTTGAAGGTTCAGGGCAAACAGAGCTTACTCCATTTCCGAAAAAGATACGAGATTTATCAAAGAGATTTAGTGTTAATTTTGGTGAATCTGATAAGAGCTCATTTTCGATGGAATATCATGGTATGGGGACACGTAGTTGGGCATCTATGTTGACAGTAAAAGCCTTTACTGAACTCTTAGTTAAAAATCACGAAGAAGAGGCAGAGCCATTTTTTCCAATTATGGCCGCAGAGGAACCTGAGGCACATTTGCACCCTAATGCACAGAGGACTCTATATAGACAGCTTGTAGATGCTCCAGGGCAAGTAATTATCAGTACACACTCACCTTATATTGCTGGTTTGGCGGAGTTGCATGAAATTAGGTTCATAAGTAAGCAAGAGAATTCGGTGTGTGTATATCAGTTAAGAGATAAATTTGACGGTGATGATCTAAGAAAATTAGGGAGAGAAGTTGTTCACTCTCGTGGTGAGTTATTATTTTCAAAAGCAATAATATTATCTGAAGGAGAAACTGAAGAGCAAGCCTTACCTGAACTTTTTGAATCCTATACCGGAAAACATCCCTTCTCGCTTGGTATAAATTTCGTAGGAGTTAATGGCTCCGGAGCGAAATATCGTCCGTTTCTTATTTTGGCGAAAGATTTCAACATACCTGTATTTATATTTAGTGATGGTGAAGAGCAAACGGTTAAAGAGCTCAAAAAGAACTATGAGAAAGTGTTTGGGGTTACTGATATAATGAATGCAGATAACATCACTATACTTGAAGGGACTGATTTTGAAGGCTATTTGTTAAGTCAAGGTTTCGAACAGTTGATTGAAGAAACTATACATGAAATCGACGGGGATGATGCAATTGATAAGTGGATTGAAAAAAAGAATGGAACATCGTTAAAGCGGATTCGAACTGATAAGCCAAACTGTGGTACTTGTAATCAACCAATTTTTGAAGATGTTCTGAGGGATTATATTGGCGATGATGGACGAGTTCGTGCAATCCTCGAGATTCTTGATTCGCGGAAGCCGCTTTATGCAAAAGCAATCACAGATAATCTGAGTAAATTGCCGAAAGAAAAATTTCCTCAGAAGATAGTTGAACTATTCAAAAAAATTGAATCGGGAGTTTGATATGAATCTATCAAATGCTCAGCGTCAGATCGTTGAAGCCCCTATGGATATAGCTATTCAAGTGCTTGCCTCTGCAGGTTCTGGTAAAACTCGAGTCTTAACAGAACGTGTTCGATATATATTGAATAATACAAAGAGAGATGCTGTTATTGCCCTGACCTTTACGAATAAAGCAGCGGAAGAAATGAGTATGCGTTTAAGTGATTTCGAGCCGGATGAAGATAGGGCTTGGATTGCTACGATTCATTCTGTTGCGCAGCACATTTTAGAAAAATACGGACACACCGTTGGTTTGCCATCAGATTTGTATATATATGATAGAGACAAGGATCGTATGGAAGTTTTTATGCAGTCTTTGCGTGAAGATGGCATTGATATAGATGAATATCTCTCTATTGCAGATTCCAAGGAATTAAAAAATAGGGAGCGAAATCTGCAATCGTATATGGATATATTCTCAAAAATAAAGAGAGAGTTGCTTACGGAGTTCGATGTATCTGAGTTGTATCCAAATAATAATATCTGGAAAATATATAAGGATTATCAGACTTCATTGCTTAATAGTGGAGGTATCGATTATGATGATATTTTAGTATATGCGCATCGGATTCTACTCACGCATGATTGGATAGCAAAAATATATCGTTCAAAATACAAACATATTTGTGTTGATGAAGCTCAAGATCTTAATAAAGCGCAGTATGAGTTTATTAAGGTGCTGTGCGGTGATGTAATAAAAAGTATTCTAATGGTAGGTGACCCTAATCAAATGATTTATGGCTTTAATGGGTCGTCAAAAGACTACTTTTGTGAAAATTTTATTAATGATTTTTATCCTAATCAGTTTGAATTGAAGGAAAATTATCGTAGTACCAAAGCTATTATTCGTGCAGCAAATAAGTTAAGACCGGGATCACAAGCAGAGATTGATTATGCTTTGGAGGGGGGCGTTAGAATCTCAGAATTCGCTTCAGAAGAGGATGAAGCTGAGATGGTTGTCGCTACTATAAAGCATCTTTTGGAATTGAAAGTTCACGATGAGATTGAAGGGGATATTTCACTGAACAATATGGTTGTTATCAGTCGTAATCGGTTTGTTTTTGGCAAGCTTGAAAAATGCCTTAAAAATAATTCGATTCCTTACTCTTTGAGAAAAGGAGAGAGAGCGTTAGAACCTTCGACTAGATTTGGAAAAGTCTTGGACTATGCCATTAGAGTGAAGTTGAATTCAAAGGATTGGGTTGATGGAAAAAAATTATGTCAAGTACTTGGCATATCAGAGCCGACTGGCTGGACACCTGATGTATTGCGAGAGATGGCGGTTAAAATTTCATCATCAACTGATGATTACTCTGTTGTATTTGAAAAGCTTCTTACTACTATTGATAGCTTAAATGTTGAAAATCCTAAAATTCCCAAGCTAATAAAGGAATTTAATGATCTTCTAACATCGTTAGTTGAAAATCATAACGGTATTTCAGATGATAAAATAGAAGACGTTAAGCTGAGTATTGAAGAGCTTAAAGAGTTTAGTGGTACGTGGACTCGATTTAAGCGTAAGGGGTTAGGTGATTCATTAGTTGCGTTTAGGAACGCATTGGCATTGGGGCAACTAGCTGAAAGTAGTATGGATGAAGGCTTAACTTTAAGTACGGTGCATACAATGAAGGGACTGGAAAAGGATATTGTGTTTTTGATAGGTATGTGTGAAGGGGTTTTCCCGGATTACAGAGCTAGAACAACCAAAGAGCTTGAAGAGGAACGCAATAATGCTTTTGTTGCGGTGACAAGAGCGAAGCGTTGGCTGTACGTTTCTTACCCTAAGCAGAGAATGATGCCTTGGGGTGACCTTAGGTTTCAGCGGAAATCCCGATTTGTCAGTGAAATAGAATAAATAAAATATTAAATTGTTGATGTAGGAGAGTATATTATTACTCTCCTGGAATATTATTAAACTCATCTCCGAATACGTTTTGTTTTCTCAGTGTTCCTCTTAATATTTGATTGTTATTTTTTGTTATTTTTTTTATAGATATGTATATGAGGTTGACAAGAGATATCTCATTATTAAACTCAAAGCCAAGAGAGTATTAAAAAATGTTAAACTGGAGTTTATTTTGAAGCTTGTTTTCAACATTACTGGTGATTTCGATAAGGTGTTTTTACCACTGGAGTTTTCTGGTTTTCATGGACGGAATGGATATTGTTATTTAAGAATTCAAATTAAACATGGCTTTATTGTTTTCTCATGTGCTCAATTATTGAACTACTATCGTACGTCAGTAACAAATGCAATTGAACAGATCAGAGAAGCTGCAGTTAATGCTCTCTTCAGAGAAGGCGTGTTGTCATATACGCAACAAAAAGAGTGCTGGGATTTATTAAAGACATCACAACGAGTAAACAAAGAAATCGATTCGCAGTTATGGGATTATATAAATACTAACTCACTATGGTTTGAATACTATAATCATGAGGACTCATTGTTTTTGAATGATCATTTTCATATCGCTTCTTTCGAAGGGAACAGAAATCCAGTTTGGAGGAAAACCTCACTGAAGGATTTAGAAATAACATATCCGGAGTTTGATTTTTTTATTCATAAACACCATCTTGAAAAATGGATGAATGGAGGCCTTACCGCTGAAAGTGTAAAAAAAACTCTCAGAGAAAAAGGCTGGAATAACAAAATGTTAGCTTTGCGTTGGGGATGTTCAGAAGTTTGGGTGAGTAAAATTATTAATGATGAAAACCGAAAGGTTCAGTGGAATGATGCTATCAATGGGCTTCCTGTTATAAGTGATAATATGGTTTAATTAGGTGATTGCATGAGTATCTGTTTTAACTTTTCCAGATTGCGCTCAATATATTCATATGCTTGGATAAATAAAGAACCCACAATCGCGTTCGAGACATGTATTGGTCGAGGACATTTTGTTTTTATGATCTTTTTTGCTCCAGAAGATAAAAATATATCTGGAGATAGTTTATTTATTTATCTTCGCAATGTTAATATTCTGTTGCGACTAAAACTGTATGGAAGTCGAAAAAACGGTATTTTTAACGTATATATAACTTCTTCGCAGCAGCAACTTTTGTCAGATGAATTACAGTTGACATCTGGCGGTAGTCATTTTTCATTTGATAACTTCCTGAATGAATTAAACGACGCGATTCCGCAGACGCTTTCCTTTAAAAGAAAAATAGAAACTATCAGAACTATATGGCCGCAAGTATGTAACTCATTAACTGGGGTTATTGATGATGCTCATAAAACAATATTAATAGGCATCAAGAAACTCCCCGAAAATCAACACCCCAGGGAAAAAACGTTACGAAAATTGTTTACCTGTACAAACAGCCCGGCAAATGATGTTCAATATTTTATTGATATATTAAAAAAACACAACTGTACACTGATGTGGACCAGTGATCAGAGCCGGATACCGAAATCATTTGCAGAGTTAATTAATAAAATTGTTAACTAAATCTATTGCATCAGAACAACAGACAGAACAATGATATCTGTTTCATGTATACGATGTAGCCAGTGATTTATTGTATTGTTGGCTATATCATTTTCCCCATTTTGTGATAAGTCTACTTTGAAACGATGACGTTCACTCCCCTGTATTGTGAAAGTTGCCACAGTTTTTTCCCCATATCCCTGAACATACCCGTCGTGCCTTATATAGTCGACATCATTGAGAAGTAGTCGAATAATTATTTCTGACTGCAACAGTGTTAATTTCAGTGATGGTAGAGATGTCCGTGGCACCATAACACATTTTTCATCATCAATGTAGTGGTAGGCATGTGTATATATGGTGGCCTTTTCTCTTATATTTTTAAGGTCTTTAATCAAGTCTGCTGTAAGCGTGTATTCCATCGTGACTGCCCTTTTTACTGTTGCCATCTTTTGATGATGCGATCTGGCAAAAGCCCTGACGATAATTAATTCTTTTTATCTTTTGAAAAATTTCCCGGTCCCGGTAAAGAGTTAATGGTGGTGTGCACGTTCTGCAGTGAGGCAGAGTGTTCGCACCATTTTTTCTTTACGGGGTAGGGCCTGTATGTCACTGATACCCAACGATTTACTGGCATTACCGACCAGCTTCTTTTGCAGGATGAGCGGCAGGATGAGACTAACCTGCTGTACGAGGCTGTCACCCGGGTCAGAAGAACGCTCGTGCTTAACGAATAGATGCGCAGACTGAGCAATAAAGGTGTGAAAAACCGCAAGGCGACGTACGAAACCGTACCGTCCGGAAATGGAGAGAGTGCGGACAGGCTCGAAGAAACAGGAAAAACTTTTGAGAGTGAGTAACTGGTTTTTTATGGTGAAGCGCGGGGCGTGTCACAACACTGGGCAGCCCTATATTAGGAGAAAATCATGCGCGACAGAATCAGGACTCTGAGGTTTCTGTTTTCAAAAGATGAACCGGAACCAGCACATCATGTATCCGCTGTTACACCTGCCGGCTACCATACTCCGCGTATGGTCGATACGCTGTGCTGTAGCCCGTTGAGAAAAAACTGCCTGCAGCAAATATGGGAAAATAGCGCACTTCCGGCGGATGTTTATCACCGGTTTTATATAATGCCACTGCAGGGCTTACTGGCTAGGGTACAGAATGTGCCGGCAACACAACATGGAAGGTGGTCGCAGTCAGACGGCTTCGGGGACCTTACGCTGCAGTTCACAACCTGTGCGGTCAGACTGGCCAAAGGATACATGTTTCCACCCGGCGCTGCGCCAGAAGAGCAGGCAGAGCAAAACGTGATGTGGAATACGGTCATCTTCTTGTCTGCACTGTTCTGGCATTTGCCACTCCTGGCGTCTCTGGAGGGGGAGTTGCTTAATGGTAAAAGCTGGCTTCCGGGCATAACCGTTCCGGACTCGCCTTATCGATTTCGCTTTCGGGAAGCAGACAATTCCTCAGCTTTTGCAGCTCTGGCAGCCGGACAACTTATGCCAGCAGAGGCGACAGGATGGCTGGCAGAAAATCCCAAAGCTCTGGGTAATCTTGCCGGTGCCTTATGGAATCAGCATCCGGCGATGCCACTTATCAGAAGATTAATGAAGCAAGCTGCTGAAAAGGTGGAATCGCCTTTGCTGGAGGTATCTGGGGCAAATGAGAAAGTTAACACTCTCACAGAGCGGGCCTATTCAGTTCTGCAAACGCCATCTGATCAAGAGACTGAATCAAAACTGTCAGTAGAAGCAAAACTTAAAACTGCATCGCCAGAAGTTCCAGATTTGCAGGGAATTCAACTCACATCTTCTATTGTACCAGTGCCGATGGCAGATGACAGCAATCTCGTCAGCAATGAAAAGGCAGGCGAGATTACGGAATGCGATCCAAACGAAACAGAGAAGGCTGATACAGAGATGCTGCTAAGTCTGTTCAGCGCAATTGAAGAGCCTTCAATCAGTACCAGAGCAGAAAATGAGCCAGAATCCCTCCCCCTCAATGAACTACTTTCCGAAGCTGACAAACCTGAGATAAATCAGGTAGTAGCAGAAGACGCTTTCCCTGAATACGTTGTAGAGGATAACATCAATTCACACGGCATTAACATTGATGCACAAAAAACAGTGATAAAAAAACAGACTGGCTCTGAATTTCTCAGGTGGCTTTCTGAAGGACTCAGGAGCAAGCGAATTGATATTAATCAGCCTGATTCGAGGGCGCATGCAGTAGCAGGGTTCATCTTTCTCAGGGTTCCGGACATATTTTATCTTTATATCAGAGAAAGCGGAGTCGAGCTAAGCAGGGATACCATACAAATGGAATTTGAGAAGCTGCATATTCACAGGGTGCGCAGGGGAGAGCGTTTTATTAAGGCAAAGCTGTACCACTCCCCTGGTGTCACGAACGGTGCAATAGTGATCCACACCCAACGCCTGAAATCAGATCCAGGG